>ENA-OQVM01002534-OQVM01002534.1-marine-metagenome-genome-assembly--contig:-NODE-2534-length-21135-cov-10.708899_pt1 | contig 21135 bp, 17 predicted proteins | sample MGYA00237776_ERZ505498 | MGnify/ENA primary metagenome ERZ505498 (study PRJEB26159, sample SAMN06265151) | marine metagenome | isolation source: Helgoland LTER site | place: Germany:Helgoland, sampling... | reverse complement strand
TCTCCTAGCGTACGATTCCATGTTTTACCTCCATTCATTGACTTATATACACCTCTATCTCCACCTTTACTCCATAATGGTCCTTGAGATGCTACCCAAATAATATCTGAATTCTCTGGATGAACAATAATCTTAGATAAATGTTCAGAATTTTCTAAACCCATGTTCTTCCATGATTTTCCATCATTATGACTTACATATACACCATCACCAAATCCAGCATGACGTCCTCCAACGTTTTCCCCTGTACCTAACCAAATAGTACTTGGATTGTTAGGGTCTATAGTTATACAACCCGTAGAATAAACTTTTTGATTTTCAAAAATTGGTTTCCAAGTTGTTCCTGAGTTTTTAGTTTTCCAAACACCACCTGATCCTACAGCTACATACCAAATATTTTCATTGTTGGGATGGATAGCAATATCAGCAATTCTACCTGATGTCATCGCTGGACCTATGTTTCTGAATTTTAATCCTCCAAATAAATTAGGATTTGATTTTTGAGCAAAAGTATGAGAGTCAGTAATAAAAAAGAAAGTAAGTATAACGAGTAATGATACTAGTTTTTTCATAATAAAAATTTAAGTGAGTTAACTCTTACAAGATATAAAAAATAAAAAAAATACAAATGTAAATTTGTGGTATTATTTAATTTAAAAAATTTATTTTGTATTTGAGTATATTTACATATGAATAATGAATCAAAATCATTTCCTAAAAAATTATTTGAATGTTGGCATCCAGTGGGTTACAGTCATGAAATAAAAGAGGATAAACCCTTTGGAACAATTTTATTAGATGAACCTGTGGTGATATGGAGAACTTCAGATGGTAATCCTCATGCTATGCGTGATTTATGTATTCACAGAGGAACTGCCTTATCATTAGGCTGGATAAAGGATGATTGTCTAGTATGCCCCTATCACGCATGGCAATATAACAATAAGGGGTCGTGTGTATTAATTCCTCAGGCCAAAAAAATTAAGATCCCTTCAAAAGCAAAAACACCAAGATATCATTGCCAAGAAAAGTTTGGAATAATTTGGGTAGCCTTAGAAGATCCTAAGTTTAATTTACCTGTTATTCCTGAATTTGTAAATAGTAAATGGAAATTTGTAAATACAGGTCCTTTTAATTGGAAAAGTGATAGCTCTAGGCAAGTTGAAAATTTTACAGATTTTGGACATTTTCCTTGGGTTCACCCTGGTTTACTAGGGGACCCTAAGCGACCCGAAGTTCCAAATTGTCAGGTAACCATAAAAGATAGTGTTTTACATTATTCTATTACAAGACCAGAGGCTGCAAATAGTGATGATTTTCCAATTTTTGCAAATGAAGATGTTGTAAAGCCAGAACGAAAAAGCACATATGAACTTCATCTACCCTATACGATAGTTCTTCGACTGGGCTGGGGTGGTGAAAAAGGGATGGTGTATTTTTTCACCTCACAGCCCATTTCAAAAAACGCTTGCAGGGGGTTTTGTATCATTGGACGAAATTATAATTTTAATGAACCAGACACCATTTTACAAGAATTTGAAAAAGTAATCTTTGATCAAGATAAACGAATTGTTGAATCTCAAAGACCCATTCAGGTACCCTTTGATTTATCGGAGGAACTTCACCTAAAATTTGACACAGTAGCTATGAATTATCGAAGAGCAATGAAAAAAAATAAATTGCATTATTAAAATAAGTCTCTGATTCAAATAAAAGAAAATTGTAATAAAAAAAAAGCTGCGAAATTAATTTCACAGCTTTTATATATTTATAAGTAATGATTACTTTTTTAATGTAACTTTAACTGCATTCATACCCTTCATACCTTTTTCCAATTCGAATGTTACTTTATCATTCTCAGCTATTTGATCAATGATTCCACTAACATGGGTGAAATATTTCTCTTGATTTTCTGTATCTATGATAAATCCAAATCCTTTTGAAGAATCAAAAAATGAAACTTTACCATTTCTAACTGGGTCTACCTTATCAGCAGCTGTCATTTTAGGAACGCTAATTTCTATATTTTTAGCTTTGATTTTAACTTTTAATGAGGGGTCTGGAGGCGTATCTGTTAAATTACCATTATGGTCTACGTAAGCAAATTCAATTCCTTTACTACCATTCTCTTTTATTTCCGCTCTTCGAGCTTCCATTTTTTTACGTTTATCCTCACGTTTTTTTAAACGCTTTTTTTCTTTTTCACTCTTATTAAAAGTCTGTTGAGATTTTGCCATTAGTTATTTAAAAATGATTTTTTATTTTTTCAAAGATATCTATTTACTTTATTAAAAAAAAATTATTTGTTTTGTCTCACTGAATTTGACGCTAATAAAAAGTGTAATTTTTGCATAAACTTAATAAGTCTATAAAAGCTGTTACTTGATTAAAGCATTACAGAGTTTAATAATGGATATTTTATTTTTAAATTTTAGTGATACGAATTTTCTTCTTCTTTAATCTAGTATTATTTAATTCTCGTACAAGTCTATTGGCAACAGAAATAGGTACAGCAACAAAAGCACAATCACGTTTTAATTCTATAATTCCTAATTGATCCTTTGTGAGATTTCCTAATTTTAAAAACATTCCTGCAATATCCCCTTTAGAAATTTTATCTTTCCTTCCTCCAGAAATGAATAAAGTTTCCCAATAATCTGATTTTCTTTTGGCTTGTATGCTGATGTCTGTTACGGGTGCTCTTCCGATAAATTCAGGTAATTTCTCTTCTTTAAATTTCAAAACATAAGCAGTTCCTTTAGCAGAAACTCTTGCAGTTCTTCCATTTCTGTGTGTAAATTCTTCTTTAGATAATGGAAGCTGATAATGAATAATGTATTTCATTTCTGGAATATCGATTCCTCTTGCTGCTAAATCTGTAGCAATTAAAATTTGATTGGTACCATTTCTAAATTTAATTAAGGAACGTTCTCTATCTTTTTGCTCCATTCCTCCACTAAAACATCCATGATTTATATTTTTACTTTCTAAAAATGAGCTGACCTTTTGAATACTATCTTTAAGGTTACAAAAGATAATTCCTTGATGATTGCCAATATGATTTAATAAATGTAATACTGTATTTAACTTATTTTTTGCAGGAGAAATAACTGTTTTAACTTGAAGTTTTGTGACTGAATTGCCTAAATAATTGATTGTTTTGGGTTTTTTAAGTTGAACAAAATCAGGAATATCAACACCTTGTGTTGCTGAAGTTAAAATTCTTTTGCTAATTGTAGGAAGTTCATTAATAATACCCCTCATCTCATACTCGAAACCTACTTCTAAGGATTTATCAAACTCATCTAGTACGATAGTTTTAATATGCTTTTTAGTGAATCGATTATTGCTAAAATGATCAGAAATTCTTCCTGGTGTTCCTATTAAAATTGCAGGTAAGTGCTTAAGTTCTATTTTGTCTTTAGCCATAGGTCTACCGCCATAAACAGCATTTATCTTGAAACCAGATCCCATAGATCTGATAACCTGTTCAATTTGAATCGCTAATTCTCTAGATGGAACTAATATCAATGCTTGAATCTCTTTGGATACAGGATCTAAAGAATTTATAAGTGGTAAAGAAAAAGCAAGAGTTTTCCCAGTTCCTGTAGGCGATAACAAAATTATATTATTGCTTTCTTTTATAGCCTCAACGGCCTCTAGTTGCATTGGGTTTAATTCATAGATATTTAATTTTGCTAAAATAGCTTCTTGGTCTTTGATACTATTTGCCATAAAATTTACTTTCTTTCCTTTTTTAGGTTATTTTCTAAATTTGGTTGTCGATGATTAGTTTGTGCTAAATGATTTAAATGATTCGCCAATACTTTTTCAATTAATTCTTCTTTAGTTAGATGATGAAAAATAGTTTTTACTTTAGATTTAAAATCTTCAGTAACTGTTCGGTTAGGTTTTGTTTTAAAAATTTTCCTAGCCCACAATAAGGTGTTATTTTCCTCAATACTATCTGAATTAGCTTTTTTAACCTCATTAAATTTAATGCCCAACTCCTGTTCAAAATTCGCTATGTATAAAACTTCTTCTTTTTGTAGGATAGTTAATGAAATCCCCTTTGCTCCTGCTCTAGCTGTTCTTCCACTTCGATGAACATAAGCCTCATAGGTGTCTGGTAAATGATAATTAACCACATAAGAAACAGCTTTCACATCTATTCCCCTAGCTGCTAAATCTGTAGCAACTAATACTTTAATATGACCTTCTCTAAACTGACCCATAACTCGATCTCTTATTCCTTGAGTTAAACTTCCATGTATTGTGCCTGAAGAAAATTTATTTTTTGCTAAATTTTTACCTAGCTTATTAACAGCTGCTTTAGTTTTACAAAAAATAATACCTTGTTGCCCTTCCCTTGCGTATAAAAAATGAAGTAAAATATCTAGTTTTTCTATGGGTTCTACAACAGAATACTGATGTGTTATTCCTTGATGGCCAACACTAGACATATCAGCTTCTATAGTGGTTACATTTTTTGAAAGATAATTCTGGACCAATTGTTTAATTGTTCCCGGCATTGTGGCTGTAAACATCAAAATTCTAGACGTTTTAGGAACCTCTTTAAAAATTTGTTCTACTTCAGAATGCAATGCACCAACCATTTCATCAGCTTCATCTAAAACTAAATATGAAGTATTATTAACAATAATAGATTTACGATCTATTAAATCAAGTAAACGTCCTGGAGTAGCTACTACAATATGTACAGTTCTTTTTAATGCTTCTATTTGAGATTTGAGTGTTGCACCCCCAAAAAGCCCAATGACAGAAATTTCTGGATTAAATGATGCATATAAAGATAAATTAGTTTGTATTTGCTGTCCAAGCTCTCTAGTAGGTGCTAATATTATTGCTTGAATAGTAGTATTTTCAGGTTTAATAAGTTGTAATAAAGGTAAACCAAAAGCTGCGGTTTTCCCTGTACCTGTTTTAGCCAATGCAACTAAGTCTTTCTTTCTTTGAAGAATAAATGGAATAACTTTCTTTTGAACTTCTGTAGGCTCAATAATTTCAATATCTCTCATACGAGATTGAAGTTCCTTATGTATTCCAAGGTCAGAAAATTGGTTAGGCATAAAATATATATTTTTTGCAAATGTACTCACACTTTAACAGCTAATGACACTAAATAATATAATCTTATGAAATACCTATATCTTTTTCCAGATAATAGGGAAAAATTCTATATAATATTTTAAATTTACCTTCAAATTATTTTTTTGAAGTTATTATCACTCATTTTATTTCTTTTATCATGTTTTTTAGTTCCTGTAGAAGCACAAAATTCTGTAGCCAGGGATTGGAATGAAGAACTATTGGAAGCTATAAGAAATGATTTTGCTAGACCAACAGTACATGCTAGAAACTTATTTCATAGTTCTCTTATTATGTATGATACCTGGGCAATTTTTAATGATAGTGCTGAAACTATATTTTTAGGAAAATCTTTTGGAGGTTATGAATGTACTTTCAATGGTATTTCAACCCCCTCTGAAATTGATAGTGCAATTCACGAAGTAATGAGTTATGCTATGTATAGACTTTTAATACATAGATTTACAAACTCACCAAATGCAAATAATACGCTAGAAAGCTTTACAGATTTATTTATTTCGTTCGGTTATGATGAAAATATTACAACTGTAGATTACAGCAATAATTCTTTTGCTGCACTAGGTAATTATTTGGCACAAGAAATAATAAATTTTGGATTACAAGATGGTTCAAACGAACAGGATGATTACGGAAATCAATATTATGTTCCTCAAAATGAACCATTAGTATTAGATTTATATGAGGATAATACGAACATAAATCCAAACAGGTGGCAACCTCTTGCTTTTGATGTATTTATTGACCAAAGCGGAAATGTTTATCCTTTAGATACCCCAAGTTTTTTGAGTCCAGAATGGGGTCAAGTAACTCCTTTTTCATTAAAAACAGAAGATTTATCAATTTTAAATGATGGTTTTGATAGTTATGTATATAACAATCCTGGAGCCCCACATTTTATTCAAAATTCAACAGCTAATGGAATTGATGATCCTTACAAATGGAACTTTGCATTAGTAATAGCATGGTCTGCACATTTAGACCCAAACGATGATAGTCTAATAGATATCTCACCAGCATCTTTAGGAAATACTGACATATCCTCTTTTCCATCTACATTTGAAGAATATCAGACTTTCTATAACTTTTCAGACGGGGGATCTGTTGGTAGTGGTCATGAAATCAATCCTATTACAGCAATGCCCTATACTCCACAAATGGTAAAAAAATCTGACTATGCTAGAGTTTTAGCTGAATTTTGGGCAGATGGTCCAGATTCAGAAACCCCTCCTGGACATTGGTTTACAATTCTAAATTATGTGAATGATCATCCAGAAACTATAAAAAGATTTGCTGGACAGGGAGCTATATTAAGTAATTTAGAATGGGATGTTAAATCTTATTTAGTCATGGGTGGTGCTATGCATGACGCTGCCATAAACACATGGGGTATAAAGGGGTATTATGATTATGTGAGACCCATATCTGCAATTCGTTATATGGCATCAAAAGGCCAAAGTACAGATAATACATTACCTAGTTTTAATCCTCATGGATTACCCTTAATTCCAGATTTAATTGAAGTGATAGCTTCTGGAGACGACTTGGCAGGAGATAATGACATAAATGTAGGTAAGATAAAAGTTAAATCTTGGAAAGGTCCAGATTTTATAGATAACCCAGATACCGATGTAGCTGGTGTAGATTGGATATTAGGTACTCACTGGTGGCCTTATCAAAGACCCACATTTGTAACGCCTCCATTTGCAGGGTATCTTTCGGGTCATTCTACTTTTTCAAGAGCAGCAGCTACCGTTTTAACCAAAATTACAGGCAGTAAATTTTTTCCTGGAGGTATTGGAACTTTTGATGTTATTGAAAATGAGTTTTTAGTATTTGAGGAAGGTCCCTCAGAATCGTTTACCTTAGAATGGGCAACTTATCAAGATGCTTCAGATCAAACAAGTTTGTCTAGAATTTGGGGTGGAATTCATCCTCCGATAGACGATATAAAAGGAAGAATTATAGGTGAAAAGATAGGTGAAGAATCATTTGATCTGGCACAACAATATTTCTCTGGTACATTAAGTAATTCCCTCATATCCAATCCTATAACAAATACAAAAATTTATCCAATACCTGTTCAAAATTCACTTTATATTGAAACACAATTTTTAGGAGAAATTAAATTAGAATTGTATTCACTTTCAGGTAAGCTTATATTTTCAATAAATAACATTAATCATTTTGGAGTTTTAGAAGTAAACTTGGAGCATTTGGCTCAAGGAGTATACATTCTAAATGGGCTTTCTAACAAAGATTCTTTACTCTTTCAGAAAAAAATTATCAAATAATTTCTATTATTTAAAAATCTACGACTATGCCTATGCTAGGAATAGACGTGCTGGTGTCCTGGTTAATTTGTGACAAACTAAGTGGAGAATTTAAATTACCATCCACATCTCTTGACAGCCCATATTCATTTGGCCTTGGGATGCTTTGGCCAAGAACATTTTGAACTTCAAAAAAGATATTTAAACTGAATTGATTGTAATTCCACTTTTTATCTACTCGAATGTCTAATTGACTAAACGTTTCTAATTTTTCTTCTCCCAAACGCGTATAATCTAAAATGATTTCTGGATAGGAAACCAGTGTTGCCTCAAGATTTGTTGGAACATAAGGGGTTTGACCTGCAAACCGATATCTAGAACTAATTTCCCAATTTTTTTTTAATTTATATCCACCAACAAAAGAAACCAAATGTCTACTATCCCAAACGGAAGGGATATAAGTAGTGGTATCAAAACCTGTAAATTCACTAAAGAAATAGGTGTATGAGAAAATACTATAAAAATTATTCAATAATTTCTGCTGGTATTGAAATTCTAAACCATAACTTCTACCCTTTCCTACTGTTTCTACATCTTCATTTCCCAATACTTCAAAATCTGCTCCTTTATTAGCCAATGAAACTTGATCTAATACTGATACAGGGTAATCTGAATATATTTTGTAAAAACCCTCTAGTGATATACTTGCAGCTGGGTTTAAGTAATGTTGTAATCCTATTACATAATGATCACTTTGTGTATAATCACTGTCTTGGTTTGTAAGATTACCACTTGGATCTCTAAAACCTAAAATTGTGTACGGTGCTATTTTATAATACCGTCCTGCAGTTGCACTTATACGCCAATCTTCTTTAAATTCATAGGACAATGAGAATCTTGGAGAAAAATTTGAAATTAAGTTACTTGAAGTTGTAAAACTATCATCATCCATCCTAAATCCAAGAGACACATCAACTTTATCATTAAAAAAAGAACGTGTTGCATTCGCAAAAAGTCCGTATTTAATAAAGTCTATCTCGGTAGTATAGAAAATTGCATCAGCAATATTAGTTGTATTATTTGAGTAAAAAGAATGTTGTGTATTAAAACCCCCTGTAAATTTCCAATCATTTACAAATTTAGTAAGCTGATATCTAAGTTTAGACTCAGATTCTACGGCATCATTTCTAAAGATAATTCCAGTTTCGTTTTCAGGATCTAGGTAATTGGTAAATATGTTTTCTAAACGATTATTACTCACTGTAGTTTCCATATAACCAGAACCATCTTTAAATCTTTTTCTCCAGGTGACCCCTATAGAATTTGTTTTTTGCTGTATGAAAGGTGCCTGTTCCAAAACCGCTTGAGCTTCTTCATCATAGTCTTCTGGAGCTTCCACACTAAAATCATCTACAGATCCTAAACCTATAAAGTACAAGTCATTATATTTATCTACCTGATGTGTTAGTTTATATTGGTAATCCCAATAATCTGGTCTAATGGGTAAGCCTATCAGTTTGAATAAAGCTTGTAAATAACTTCTTCTTACAGACAATAAAAAACTGGTCTTACTTTCTTTCTTTTTGTTTTTGAATAACGGGCCTTCAAAAGTGAAAGCAGCATCTGTAGCACTTACCCTGATGTTAGTATTGAATCGCTCTTTATTACCATCACGTTGTTTAAATTGAAGCACCCCAGATAATGGATTATCATATTGAGCACCAAAAGCAGATGTAGATAAGGTAACATCATTGATAAAAGCAACATTTAATAAGCCTACAGGACCTCCTGCACTTCCCTGTGTTGCAAAATGATTAATATTTGGCACTTCTACCCCATCTAAATAATATACGGTCTCATTAGGAGCACCTCCACGTATAATTAAATCATTTCTAAATCCTCCTACTGATGGAGAAACACCAGGTAATGACTGGGCCACTTGAACAACATCATTGTTACCTCCTGGATAGGTAGCTATTTCTACAGCAGATAAAGACTGGGTAGATAAAGGAGTTTCTTTAGGTCTACTTATTTTATTTTTATTAGAAACTACTACTTCTTCTAGAGATTCAGAAGATTCAATTAAAATAAAATTAAACGATCGATTCCCTTTTGATTTAATAATAATATTAAATTTTGTTTGTGAGTCAAAACCAACAAAGCTAGCCGTTAAGTTGTATGATCCTGGGACTATATCTGTAATTTGAAAAGTACCATCTTCTTCAGAAATACTTCCCTGACTGGTATTTAAATATACAGAAGCGGCAAATATTGGAGCACCTTTTTCATCTACTACTTTTCCTCTAATACTTGTTTTTACTTGAGCAAAAGAAGCAGCTGAAATAAGGAGAGTGATAAAAAGAAATGGAATAAGTTTAGGCTTACTAATCATGAAATTTGGTTGAATAATTGATGCTGCAAAAATACCATTTTTAAGATGCTGCAACCTGATTTATTATTTTTTGTCTAAATTTAAGGTAGAATTTATTAAAATTTTAACAACATGACGAACTACTTAAGAAAACCAACGGGACTATTTTGGATCATTAGCAGCATGGCACTTGTTTGGAATTTAATGGGAGTATTTAATTATTTAACTCAGGCATTTATGACTGATGCTGTATTAGCCTCTTTACCCAAAGACCAGCAACTCATGTATCAAGATGTTCCAGCCTGGGCAACAGCAGCATTTGCTACTGCAGTATTTTCAGGAACTTTTGGAGCTTTATTATTATTGTTAAAGAAAAAAATTGCCTCTACTTTCTTTATTATATCATTTATAGGAATTATTATACAGATGTCATATGGTCTGCTAATAAATGAAAATACAGACAGCTATGGCCCTATGGGACTACTCATGCCTTTTATGATTATTGCTATTGGAGGCTATTTAATATGGTACACTAAAAAAGCTAATGAGCACAGATGGTTATCTTAACCATTAGAAGTTAGTTTCCGTAAATTTAATGTTTAAGTTTTTTTCTATTTCATGTACTCGTTGAAGCTCATGAGCTATAATTAAAGCAAGAGACACCCCTTTTTTACCTGCTCTAGCAGTTCTTCCACTTCTGTGCGTATAATAATCTAATTGATCTGGTAATTGATGATGAATTACAAATGCTAAATCTCTAACATCTATTCCTCTTGCAGATACATCTGTAGAAATTAAGTACTGTAAACTTTCATTTTTAAAGGCACGCATTACTTTGTCGCGCTCTTTTTGTTGCATATCTCCTTCCAAGGCTCCGATAGAAAAACCTTCCTCTTGCAAAAGTTTGTTAAGATTTTGTGTACCTGCTTTAGTTCTACAAAATATAATACCACGCGCTTCTTGTCTAGATTCTAAAAAACGAATTATAGTCTTTACTTTTTCTTTGATGGTTGTTTTTACAAATTGATGACTAATGTTGGTATTTACCGTAGCATTTCTATCAATTTCTACACGTGGTGCATTAGCATCCATGTACGTTTTAATAATTCTTTGAATTTCTTCTGGCATGGTCGCAGAAAACAACCAAGTATTTCGATGACCTGAGGTATATTTTAAAATTCTATTTAAATCTTGTTTAAATCCCATACTCAACATTTCATCAGCCTCATCTAAAACCAAGGTGTTTATCTCTTTTAAATTGATGTTTCCTCGTTCTATCAAATCAATTAATCTTCCAGGAGTAGCCACAATTATATGAGTAGTTCTTTGTAAGTTATGAATTTGCTTCTCTATCTTTTCACCACCATAAACAGCTTCAACAAACACCTTTGCATCATAATGCTTCGTGTATTTAAAAAGTTGTTTTTTTATTTGTTGTACCAATTCTCGTGTAGGTGATAAAATAAGTGCTTGAACAGCAGTATTGTTAGGATTTATCTGTTGAACTATTGGCAGGCCAAAAGCGGCGGTTTTACCTGTTCCTGTCTGCGCTAAGCCTACAAAATCTGTTCTTTTATTCAATAAAACTGGAATGGTTCTTTCCTGAATTTCTGAAGGCGAATGTATTCCTAACTCTTTAATAGATTGTATGAATGGTTTTTTTATTCCTAAGGTAGCAAATGTGCTCATCGTTACATTAAATTTCTAAATGCAAAGGTACAGCTATTTAGGACCTAACATCGATAAAATTTGATCTGTTATTCGAGTAGGCTTAAAGGTTTTAGCAGTTACCAAACAAAAGGTGGTTTGAGCCTTAACAATGGCTTTATTGTTTTTATAAAATTCTACATGACGAATAGATCGGATGCCTCCTGTTTTACCTACCCATGTTTTAGCAGTAATTTCGTCACCTAATAGCGCCTGTCCTATATAATCTATTTCATGTCTAATCACTACCCAAACATAAGCAGAAGTATCTACCCCCTTTTTTAGTAGTGTCCAATGTAAATTTGCTATGTCTTGAATCCATTCTAGATAAACTACATTATTTACATGATGAAGTTCATCTATGTGAGAAGCTACTACTGTATAGTTAGTTTGAAAAACAGTCATACAACAAACTTAACAGAAAATTTCGCGGAAATATTATTTAAACTAAATTTTTTAAATAAAAAATATATTCATTCAATATAAATAAATGCACATTTTTAGAGGCTACTAATTTGGTTAGTTAGCTTAAATGATATTTTGCTACACTGGTAACCTAACTCTTCCTTTGAGGAAAAGTATCAAGAATTTTAACAAGTACCTCTTCTCAACGCATCCCTATAAATAGTGAGCTATATTTTTCATTACTTATAGGGATTGTGTTTGGTAATAAAATTACTGAAATTTATTGTTGTTATTTATTTCAGACACAAAGACAGATTTTGTAAATCTTTTTTGAGATAAATTTTAACAAAGACTCCTGTTATCCGGAAATAGAACCCTATAAACAGAAGGTTTATTCTCCATATAACGAGTTAGCAAAAACTACAGAATTATGACAAAAAACATTATTAGTTCAATAACTATTTTAGTATCCATACTAATCTTCTCAAGTTGCTCTGAAGTCAAAACCTCAGAACTAGCTGAAAATCAAATCATTTATTATGGAGGAGATATTCTCACCATGGTTGGGAATGAACCGAATTATGTTGAAGCACTAGTTATAGATTCAGATTCAATTGTCTTCGTAGGAGATTTTTCCGAGTCTAAACAGCTAATCCCATCAGCTAGAAAAGTAAATCTAAATGGCAAAACTTTGTTGCCTGGATTTATAGATGCGCACTCACATTTTGCTGGGTTTCCTAGTCAAGCTATAGGTGCACAAATCCTCCCACCCCCAGATGCAGGTGCGAAAAATATAAATTCCTTAATAGAAATATTGAAAGCTTGGTCGACACCTGAAAATATTGAACTAACCGGCTGGATATTCGGAATGGGATTTGACGACTCTGTATTAGAAGAGAAAAGGTTCCCTACTAAAGAGGACTTGGATAAAGTATCAGAAGAACATCCGGTAATGATAATACATATCTCGGGTCACTTTTGCGTTGTGAATAGCAAAGGTTTAGAGCTTTTAAATATCAATTCAGAAACTCCCAATCCTGAAGGTGGTGTTATAAGAAGAATTGCTGGAACAAATGAACCGAATGGTGTTTTAGAAGAATTAGCTGCTATACCTATAATGCCTATAGTTTTAGCTCCAAAAAGTGAAGAGGCGGTTAAAGCATTTATGATAGCAGGGCAAAATATGGCATTATCGTATGGCTACACTACAGCTCAAGAGGGAAGAGCAATGCCTAATTCTCATCTATTTCTAGAACATGCTGCTACTACTGGTTTCTTAAAATTGGATGTGGTAAGCTATATTGATTACTCAGTTTCAGATTCCTTATTAAACTCTGAATGGTATAGTTCGACTTACAATAATCATTACAGGATTGCAGGGATGAAACTGACACTGGATGGATCTCCACAAGGCAGAACAGCATGGAGGACCCAACCCTATCTAATTCCACCGGAAGGCGCTGATGAAGGTTATTCTGGTTATCCCGCCATACCGGATGATAAAGATGTGGAGGTGATATATGAAAAAGCTTTTAAAAATAATTGGCCTATACATACTCATGCTAATGGGGATGCCGCAATGGATCAAATGATTAGAACTTTAAAGAAGGTAACTAATAAATATGGAAATGAAGGGAGAAGAGATGTTCTCATTCATGGTCAATATGTACGAGATGATCAGTTAGATGAATTTAAGAATCTGAACATTATTACGTCACTCTTCCCCTTACATACCTTTTACTGGGGAGATTGGCACAAGGAATTAATTGGTGACAGCTTAGGGAACAAAATCAGTCCAACAAGGACAGCGTTAAACAAGGGTTTAAAAATAACTATCCATACTGATGCTCCAGTAGCCTTACCTAATTTAATGCGAGTAATATGGACAGCAACAAACCGCGTTTCGAGATCAGGAGAAATTATCGGTGAGAATGAAAGATTAACTCCTTATGAAGCTTTAAAATGTATTACTGAATGGTCGGCATATCAACATTTTGAAGAAGATTCAAAAGGAACGCTTGAATCAGGAAAATTGGCTGATTTAGTTATTCTAGATGCAAACCCCCTCAAGGTTAAACTTGATGAAATAAAAGAAATAATTGTTCTAGAGACTCTAAAGGAAGGTAGAACTGTATACAAAAGATAAACTAATTCTAACGCTAAATAAATAGCATTAATGAAGTTCAGCAAAATAAATAGAGCCGTTATGGTAGATAAAGTAATGATCATATCTGTAATCTTTTTTTCCATATTAGGCTGTAAAAGTGATGGAGGAGAAAGGGAAAAATCCAGTATTGATAAATCACTTAGTCAGGAAGAAATAACGCAAATTTCAAAAGAAACCTATATCGCCTTATTCCCTATCGTGTATAATTATGGTACAATGTATAGTCAAGCTATTAATAATGACGCGCCCGAATACATAGGAGGATTTGGAGTCTATAAACACTACGGCTTGTCTACCCCTGACAACAGGGATATTCCTACACCTAATAATAATACTCCCTATTCCTGGGCTTGGGTTGATTTACGCTCTGAGCCATGGGTATTAACCATGCCTCGTTCAGACGGCAATCGATATTATGTTTGTCAATGGGACGATATGTGGGGGTATGTTATTGATGCACCTGGCTCGGTTATAGATGGACAAGACGGAGGGAATTATCTTCTAACCACCAGGGGTTTTAAAGGACAAATACCAGAAGGTATTAAACGTGTTGTATATTCGGAATCTCAATTTGTTGGAACATTAACAAGAACTGGAGTAAATGGTCAAGATGACATTCCAGCAATGCAATCGATACAAGAAGGATATATTTTACAGCCTTTAAGTTCCTTCACTGGATCAGAGCCTAAAACAATATTAGAAGATATTAATTGGATTAGCTATGATAAGGCTGACTTAAAGAACATCAATTTCTTTAAGTATGCAAATTTTATGCTAGAATATAGCATTCCGAATAAAGCCGACCAGACGATGCTTGAAAATGCCAAAAAGATAGGTGTTGTGGCTGGCAAGGATTGGCATCCGAATAATATGGATGGTTCATTTGTAGATGCTATTAATACAGGTATAGAAGAAGCGCTAAGAGAAATTGATAAGCAAGTAGCTATAACCAATGACGGTAATAAGCTATTTAACACAAGAGAAATTATTGGTGAGGATTATTTAAACAGAACTGTTGGAGTAATCGTTGGACAATTTGGTAATTATCCTACTCAGGCCATCTATCCTAGCTTTCAAAAAGATGATGAAGGTGAATTACTTGATGGTAGTAAAAGTAACTATTCAATCACTTTCTCCAAAGATGAATTACCTGAGTCTGACTATTTCTGGTCTTTTACAATGTACGATCTTCCAAATCGATATTTGGCTGAAAACGCCATAAACAGATACAGTATTGGTAGCCAAACTGAGTCATTAAAAATAAATGAAGACGGTTCATTGACCATTTTCTTTCAAACAGAATCGCCAGGCAAAGATAGAGAAGGTAATTGGTTGCCCTCACCTGATGGACCTTTCTACACAGTTTTACGTATTTATGGGCCAAGTGACAGCATTTTAAATGGCACTTATAAATTGCCACAAATAATTAAAAACTAGTGGTGATAATTTTAAAAAAAAAGAAAAGCTTTTGCTAATAAAACCTAAACTGCATTAAAACGCTGTTTAGCTGAAACGTTAAAAAAGGTATAAAATGTCTTATGAAATTAAAGGGTGTCTTATATTAGTGATTGGAATATGTTGTTTAATCTATATACTACGGGAATTTTTAAAAAAATAACGTAGCGTAATATTATTGCATAAACTCTATGACTATAACAAGTTATCTTATAGTATATTTGAATCTTATTAGAATAACAGACTTAACATAATTAAAACATGAAATATATAACGTTATTACTAATTCTTGTGGGGTGTACTTTTTCTAGTTTTGCTCAGGAAACCATCAATGCATCTATTACACATGACGGCATTCAGCGAGATTATATACTATATATTCCGGAGATTTATGATGGCAATACAACTGTACCTTTAGTTCTTAATTTTCATGGATTTGGGAGTAGTGCGAGTCAACAAATGTTTTACGGTGATTTTCGTGATATAGCAGATACAGAGGGATTTCTTTTAGTACATCCTGAAGGGACTACATTTATTGGAAATCAATTCTGGAATGTTGGGTTTCCTGGGATTTCAAGCACAATAGATGATGTTGGTTTTACCGAAGCTTTAATCGATGAGTTAGCAACTTTATATGCTATAGATTTAGACAGAGTTTACGCAACAGGGATGTCTAATGGTGGTTTTATGAGTTTTTTATTGGCTTGTCAATTGAGTGAAAAAATTGCGGCTGTGGCTTCTGTAACAGGTTCTATGACCCAAGATACTTTTGATGATTGCAACGCTCAACGTCCCACACCCGTTTTGCAAATTCATGGTACCGAAGATGACGTTGTTCTTTATAATGGAAATACCCTGTCAATACCCATAGCAGATGTAATTTCTTACTGGGTAGATCATAATAATAGTGAAACAACCCCAACAACTACAACGTTTCCAGATATAGACCCTTCAGACGGAAGCACAATAGAACATAGTGTTTATGAAGATGGTGATAATGGGATTACTACTGAGCATATGAAAGTTATTGGAGGAGGTCATACTTGGCCAGGTTCAGTAATTAATACAGGGGGGACAAACCAAGATATTGATGCCTCCATGGAAATCTGGTTGTTCTTTTCAAGATATGATATCGATGGACTTCTATCAACTGATGACTTTGAAAATAACCAAGTGACTATCTACCCAAACCCAACCCAGTCTAAAATTAATTTGTCATTGAATTTTTCTAAAGAAGTTGATTATAAATTGTTTTCTCCTCTAGGAAAGCAATTAATGACTGGGACAATTACATCAAGTAACCAAGAAATTGACATATCACATTTACCCTCAAATATTTACTTTTTAAAAGTAGGTAATCAGTTCTATAAAGTTCTAAAATCAAATTAAATTCTAGCATGAAAAAAATAGGTGTTTTTTTTATCTGTTTATTTGTTTTAGGTTGTAATTCAAATGATGAGCCTACTATTGAAAATAAATGTAATGTCTTATCTGAGATTATTTCCCCTGAAGCCTTTAGTGCAGTTTCTACTTCAAATTATGCAATAACTAAAGTTGAAATTAACGAAGATTGTATAGAAATTACTTTTGGTTCTAGTGGTTGTGGAACAGAATTATGGAAAGAACATTTATTTAGTATTGATGATTTTTATACTATTTTTCCATTACAAAGGGATTTAAAAATGGAATTAATAAACGAAGAACTCTGTGAGGCTTATTTTATCAAAACGGTTTCATTTAACCTAATACCTCTACAAATTGATGGTCAAAATATAGTACCACTAAATATTTATGGTTGGAATGAGCAAGTTAGTTACGAATATTAAAAATTTACTAAATTAGGTTTCAGAAATTTACAACTCAATTGTAAATTCAATTTTTCTAAAAATGATGAACCAATTAAATTATGAAAGTATTCAAAATCACAATAAACATATTTTTTCTAATGCTTTTTACTACATTATCATATGGTCAAGATTGGGCCAATTTAAAGCGGTTTCAACAAGAAAATTCTGAGTTGCTACTACCCAAGGCTAATGAACATCGTGTGGTATTCATGGGAAATTCAATTACAGAGGGTTGGTTAAGTATTCGACCTGAATTTTTTAAAAATAAACCCTACGTAAATAGAGGTATTAGTGGGCAAACAACTCCTCAAATGCTAATACGATTTAGACAAGATGTTATTCATTTAAAACCCTCAACCGTAGTATTGTTAGCAGGAATAAATGATATTGCTGAAAACACAGGCCCCTCAACCATTGAAATGATTGCTAATAATATTATATCAATGGCAGAATTGGCAAAGGCTAATCACATTAACGTTATTATATGTTCTGTACTTCCTGCAAATAATTTTCCTTGGCGTGAAGGACTTAAGCCTGCAGAAAAAGTTAGAAAACTCAATGCAATATTACAATCGTACTCGTATGAAAATAAATTAGCTTATGTAGATTATTATTCTGCTATGGTGAATGATTCTAATGGCCTTAAAAAAGAACTTGGTGAAGATGGCATTCATCCCAACAAAAACGGATATTTAATCATGGAACCCATTCTAGAAAAAGCTATAAAAGAATATATAAATTAAACTATTTTGATTTTATAGAGTCAAAGAATAAAACAATAGAAAAATGAAAAATTTACCCCTACTACTACTGATTGCACTAACTTTTATGTTATCATCCTGTAATAACCAAGATGAAATTACACTACCACAAGAAACTCAAGGGTACAACATGTTACTTATTGGCAACAGTTTTTTCAAACCCTATGCAAACAATCTCAATGAGGTAGCTTTAGATGCTGGCTTTGAAGAACATAATGCAACACTTGTTTTTAGAGGTGGTGATAATGGAAGACCTATTAATTTTTGGAACGACTCAAACAGTACAGCTCACCAAGAAATTAAAGCCACATTAGATCAAGGTAATCTAGACTATTTTGGGATGACTTCTGGCTATGATTTTGATTCTGAAAATCCAACTGAAGGGCACAGTGCATGGATACAATATGCATTACAAAAGAATCCAAATATTATAATTTTCATCGCTATTGGTTCATTTGACTTTCCAAATGGAGATTCAAATAGTACACGACCAGATTGGGATACATTCGCATCAGACAATGGTTTCAATTCTATTCAGGAATTTTATGATTATTACATAAACAAGGTTATACACAAAGAAATAGTTGATGAACTTCGATTAGAATTTCCTTCTACAAAAATATTTACCATTCCGACAGGATGGGCTACAAAAAATTTAGCACAGATGAATCTAGATAATGAATTGTTAGATGATATAAGTATGGTTGGTCCAAAATCAAGCTCAATATTTACAGATGAAAAAGGCCATCAAGGACAAATCGTTATTGAAACAGGAACAATGATATGGTTAAATAGTATTTACAATGTGGATTTATCCTCATTCAATTACGATACAGGATTTACCACAGACCTTCACAGTATCTCTCAAGACATTATAAATAATCATGATCCAAATTATAAGCAATAAATAATTAGATTATAGACTCACCATTTAAATTTGTAGTGAGTATATCGCTAAATAAATTAAAAAATGGTCTTAATGCCTTGTAGGACTTATCTACCTCTAAACTAAAGTTTGGAGAGAGTACCTCATCATCTGTAAAATTACGAACAGCTATAAAGCCTTTTTTACGCAACAAATCTACATCTGGGTGCTCTTTGTCGAAACCACGTGGTGCAGTTTTTAATTCATCACCTTTAAATGAATTTCCAAAATAGTATTGAAAGTTTTTATCTTCTAAAATTTCTCGAAACTCTGAAGCATCTATCTCTATTTCTTTTCTAATTCTAAGTAAATCTTCTTTGTTAGGCTCCCAAAAACCACCAGCTAAAAAACTCTCACCAGGTCGAATCCTAAGATAATACCCTCCACGTAGATGTTTGCCTAATCTTGAAAATGAACCTGCAAAATGGGGCTTATAAGGTGTTTTATCTTTAGAAAAACGAACATCTCTATAAATTCTAAACAATTTAAATTTTTCTATTTCATCGTGTTTTTCAAGATTATTTCTAATCTCAGCATACAACTCTTTGGCATTGTTTTGAGCTTCTATAAAGATGGGCTTATGTTCTGCAAACCAATCTCTATTGTTATTTATTTTTAATTTTTTAAGATAAGACAGGCTAGACTTCTCGAATTGCATAGATGTAATTTTTAGAGAAGTTAAAATTACAAAAAATGATTTACTAATGATTTGTATTTTTGAAGTTGAATGAAGGATACACAATTAAGGTTTGAAGGTTTTTTAAAAACACCCACATTATGGGAATCTACTCCTGTATATGAATTATCACAATTTAAAATTGAGCAAAAATCAATTGGAATTGATACAGAGATTGATACTAAGCAGCGATTGGGTAAATATGTAGAGCGTTTTGTTTCTCATCAATTAGTAAATACCGAGGGTATCAGCTTAATTGCAGAAAACATTCAGATTTCTAAAGATAGAATTACCCTTGGAGAGTTAGACTGCTTGCTGTATAAAAATGGTAACCCTATACATTTAGAGGTTATTTATAAGTTTTATTTGTACGACCCAACTAAACAGGGGTTAGATTGCTGGATTGGACCTAATAAAAAAGACAGTCTCGTAGAAAAATTAGATAAACTTAGGCAAAAACAATTGCCTCTACTTTATGCTAAAGAATGTGAAAAGTATTTAAAGAGTATTTCGCTTCATAGTTCTGATTTTTCACAACAAGTCTATTTTAAAGCTCAATTATTTCTCCCTTTGGGAAATAGTAAATCAGTAGACCTTAACATTAATACAGACTGCATTATAGGGTTCTATTGTACACCTCTTGAATTGACTAAATTTAAAAATGCAAAATTCTTTATTCCCTCAAAAAAAGATTGGTTAATAATTCCTCATACCAATGTAGATTGGATAGGGTATAAAAAGTATCTTGAAGAAAATAAAAAATATCTAGAACGCCAATTCTCTCCATTGTGTTGGATGAAAACTACTACAGGTGAACTTAAAAAATTTTTTTTAATTTGGTGGGGTACATAACCTCTAAAAAAAACTATTTTTCTCTTTCTTTTAAGACCTCCACAACATCATTAAGCTTAAATCCTTTGGCTTGTAATAGTAGTAAATAGTGAAATAACAAATCTGCACTTTCATTTAAAAACAAGTCATCATTGGTGTCTTTTGCCTCTATAACTACCTCTACGGCTTCCTCTCCAACCTTTTGAGCTACTTTATTGATTCCTTTCTTAAATAGGCTTGCTACATAAGAATTAGAAGCATCAGCATTCTCAATTCTATTTTCAATGGTCTCCTCTAATTTAGAAATAAAACCATACGATGCCAAATTTGAATCATTCCAACAGGTATCTGAACCTTTATGACAAGTTGGTCCTAGTGGATTCACAAAAATTAATAGGGTATCATTATCACAATCTAATTTTAAATCTACCAGTTTTAAAAAATTTCCACTCTCCTCGCCTTTTGTCCACAATCTATTTTTTGTTCTGCTAAAGAAGGTTACTTTTTTTGTGTTTTGTGTTTTCTCAAAAGCTTCTAGATTCATATAGCCCAACATGAGAACATTCTTGGAGGTTGCATCTTGTATAATT
>ENA-OQVM01002531-OQVM01002531.1-marine-metagenome-genome-assembly--contig:-NODE-2531-length-21163-cov-15.595466_pt1 | contig 21163 bp, 21 predicted proteins | sample MGYA00237776_ERZ505498 | MGnify/ENA primary metagenome ERZ505498 (study PRJEB26159, sample SAMN06265151) | marine metagenome | isolation source: Helgoland LTER site | place: Germany:Helgoland, sampling... | reverse complement strand
AGATTGTGTGCTTTCTTTTGGTTACTTTTCTTTACACAAGTAAAGAAAAGTGACTGGCTGTCGGGCCACCCCCGACGGTCTTGATTGAAAAATCAAAAAAATAAACTAAAAATCCAGAATAGTAAGAACACTACCCAATAGAGCTTAAACGTCTAGATTCTGGCGGCCGCTCCACCCCAGACGGTCTTGAACTGAAAACTCAAACAAAAAAGCAAACCTCCAAAATATCGCATCATCCCAAAAGTTTAAGCACTTAAAATTTCAAAAAAAACTCAAAAAAATACCCGTATCAAAAAACACAGGTATTCATCGAAAAACCATTAACCAACCACTAAACCGATCTACAAATCCATCTTCGCAATTGACAACTCACCCTCAGCAACACTTAAAACACCCGCCAAATAAGTCTTCAACTCAGCTTCAGAACTAAAATGCATCGCCTGATCAAACTGACCCTTATACATATTGCCAGCCTCATCCTTAACTCTCGCTAGTTGGAATTTATCGCCCAACACGCCTCTGCCTCTAATTGGATAATATTCAAGATTCATCTACAAACAACCTCTAACTTTTTAAAACAGCTCATATACAAGGATTCAACCAAACGAATGATGCCCTGTTGACGCCTAACAGGCAAGCAACAAAACCCTAAACAAAACCCGATAAGTACGGTCAAATATACCTACAAAATATATTCAAGATAACCAGCAGATAGCAGGAACATATCAAAAATAGACACTACACTTAAAAATAAACATCGCACTTATAAAAGAGAAATAGCCAAAATGTCTATCAAAGAGGCCTAAATACGCCCAAGACGACAATAACAACCACTTATTGGAACTTATAAAATGCCTGCAAAAGGTGTATTAAATAATAAAGAACAACTCAAAGCACACTACGATGCTGTCATTATTGGCGGTGGCATCCAGGGTGCTGGCTGCGCTCAAGCCCTTGTGGCACGCGGCTTCTCAGCATTATTAATCGAAAAATCCAATGTCGGCACGGCTACCTCTTCTCGCTCAAGCAAGTTGATTCATGGCGGTTTGCGCTATTTAGAAACCTATCAATTCTCTCTGGTTAAAAAGTCCATCGCCGAACGCTCAACCTTGCAAAATATAGCCCCATCGTTAGTCGAAAGCCGAAAATTCTATTTGCCTGTGTACAAAAAACAGCGCTTAAAACGCTGGCAGCTGGCTATCGGTTTATTTTTATACAGCGCTTTAGGCGGCTTTAAAGCAGAAGCCCGCTTTACCCGAGTCCCCAAAGCCGAGTGGGATAAGCTCGGCTGTATTCAAGAGCAAGGCATAAAACAACAAGGCTTGGTTGATGTCTTTCAATATTGGGACGGACAAACCGATGACTTTCTCTTAACTCAGGCCGTTATTCGCTCAGCCGTTTCATTGGGTTGCGACGTTATGGAAGAAACCGCCTTTGAAAAGGCAAGCATGAATAGCGATCAACAGGTCTGTGTCAGCGCTATTCACCAAGAGCAAAGCTTTGACGTTAGCTGTAAGGTCATCATTAATGCCGCCGGCCCATGGATTGATCGCATTCAAGCCGCTATTGATTTTGCACCGCAAGGCCCCACAGTCGATTTAGTCCAAGGCAGCCATATTGAGTTCGATGCACCGCTTGGCGAAGGCATTTTTTATGTAGAATCGCCCGATGATCAACGCGCAGTCTTTATTATGCCTTGGCACGGTGGCGTATTAGTGGGTACCACAGAGAAAAAATTCCAAGGCGACCCTGCTAACTGCGAACCCGGCGATGATGAAATTGAATATCTTAAAAAGACTCTTTTTCATTATTTCCCTGATTATAAGGGCCAATACACTAAAGCCTGGGCAGGCTTAAGAGTGCTTCCTAGCAACGAACCGACGGGCGAGCAATCGGCTGTACAAAATTTAACTAGACCCTTTTCTAGGCAGGCAAGGGATACCATTCTATTTGAAAGCGACCCTAAACAACCTAGAGCTATTGGTCTCTATGGCGGCAAACTCACGGCCTATCGCGTGACTGCCAAATTGGTTGCCGATTTAGCCGAAAAAACCCTGGGGCCAGCAAAAATCAAAGCCAACACCGCCAACATTCCCCTACCATCAGCCAGTAAAGCTATGTAACAAAGACCGCTACAGGGCGGTTTAATCACAACACAAAAATGGTATATTAATCGATTATATTAATGACCTTATTTTCGTCTGTGATTGGCCCAAAAAACATGACTGCACACGCTAAACTAGAATCTAAAAAACGCCGTATCTTAGTGACTAGCGCTCTTCCTTATGCCAATGGTCCATTGCATTTGGGGCATATGCTAGAGCATATACAAACGGACATCTGGGTTCGCTATCAAAAAGCGCGTGGCCATGAATGTCACTATGTTTGTGCCGATGATACTCACGGCACCGCCATCATGCTTAAAGCCGAGCAACAAGGCGTTAGCTCAGAAGAGCTTATTGCCCAAGTGCATAGCGATCATAGCCGTGATTTTAATGATTTTTTAATTAGTCATGATAATTACTACAGCACGCACTCCGAAGAAAATAGAGACTACTCTGAAAAAATTTATACTGAGCTCTACGACAAAGGCTTTATTGCCGAGCGAGAAATCACTCAGGCTTTCGATCCTGAAAAACAATTATTCTTAGCCGATCGTTATATCAAAGGCACCTGCCCTAAATGTAAGGCTACGGACCAATACGGTGATAACTGTGAAGTCTGTGGCGCCACCTATGCACCGGTTGATCTTATCGATCCATTCTCAACTATCTCTGGTGCTAAACCAGTCGACAAACAATCGGTACATTACTTTTTTAAACTGCCTGAGTTCAAAGCCTTTTTAACGCAGTGGTTAGCTAACGAAAACCTTCAGGCATCCGTTGCCAACAAATTAGGTGAGTGGTTAGAAGCCGGTTTGCAAGAGTGGGACATTAGCCGCGATGCGCCCTACTTTGGTTTTGAAATACCCAATGCACCCGGTAAGTTTTTCTATGTATGGCTAGATGCGCCTATTGGCTATATGGCTAGCTTTAAAAACTACTGCGATACTGCCAATTTAAACTTCGATGATTTTTGGGATAGTGCACAAGCCGAAAAACAAGGCACTGAGCTCTACCACTTTATTGGCAAAGATATTATTAACTTCCATGGTTTGTTTTGGCCCGCCATGTTGCATGCTTGCGATTTAAGATTACCTAATGCTATTTATGCCCATGGCTTTGTCATGATTAATGGCGAGAAAATGTCGAAATCTCGCGGCACCTTTATTATGGCGCGCACTTACCTCGAACATTTTGAGCCAGAATACTTACGTTACTTCTTTGCCTCAAAACTCGGTAACGGCATAGATGATATAGACCTTAATCTTGAAGACTTCGTGCAAAAAGTGAATTCAGACTTGGTCGGCAAGTTAGTCAACATCGCTAGCCGCTGCGCGGGCTTTATTACTAAACGCTTTGATAATACCTTGGCTGCAGAATTACCGAACCCCGCTTTGCAACAAGACCTAATTGCCGAAAGTGTCGATATTGGCAATGCCTATGAAAATAGAGAGTTTGCTAAAGCCACGCGTTTAATTATGGCGCTAGCCGATCGCATTAATCAATATATTGATGAACAAGAACCTTGGGTAGTAGCAAAACAAGAAGGTCGTGAGGCCGAGCTACAAGGCATTTGCACACAAGGTATTTGCGCGTTTGCCACCTTAATCACTTATCTTAAACCGATACTGCCAGCACTTGCGGTTAAAGCCGAAACCTTTTTAAACGCCAATCTTGATTGGACGCATTTAGAAGAATCACTATGCGGCAAGAAAATTAATAAGTTTAAACCGCTGCTTAGTAGAATAGAAAATGCTGGCGTAGAGAAAATGCTCGATGCAGGCAAGCCAAAAGAAGCCAGCAAGCCAGCCAAGAAAAAGAAAAAATCGGCGCCTAAAAAAGACAGCGACGATAAAACGATTGCACCAGAAATAGAATTTAATGACTTTGCTAAAGTCGATTTACGCATTGCCTTAATTGCCAAAGCCGAGCACGTAGACGGTGCAGATAAATTACTCAAGCTCACATTAAATTTAGGTGATGAACAGCGTACCGTATTTTCGGGTATCAAAGATGCCTACAGCCCAGAAGATTTAGAAGGCAAGCTCACCATTATGGTAGCCAACCTTCAACCACGTAAAATGCGCTTTGGCATGTCAGAAGGCATGGTATTAGCAGCAGGGCCTGGCGGAAAAGAAATTTACTTATTAGAGCCTCATGCAGGTGCAATACCCGGCATGCGTGTTAAATAAACGCTGATAGTCACATATTAAACGTAAACACAGATTCAGAAATCCATACGTTAAAGAAATAGGTAAACAGCATGTTAAGTGAATTCGCCGTTTTATTAATTGGCGCAATCTTAATTAACAACTTTGTATTGGTACAGTTCTTAGGGCTGTGTCCGTTTATGGGCGTTTCTAACAAATTAGAAACGGCTATGGGCATGTCGGCCGCCACCACTTTTGTTCTAACGCTCGCTTCTATTTGCAGCTACCTAACCTACACCTATTTACTGATACCTTTAGGCCTAACGTATTTAAAAACCATTTCATTTATTTTAGTCATCGCCGTGGTTGTGCAGTTCACCGAAATGGTCGTCCATAAAACCAGCCCCTTACTCTATAAAGTACTGGGTATCTTCTTGCCCCTTATTACTACTAACTGCGCCGTTTTAGGTGTTGCCTTATTGAATATCAATAAACAACATTCTTTTATTGAATCAGCCTTATATGGCTTTGGTGCCGCAGCCGGTTTTTCATTAGTGTTAATTCTCTTTTCTGCCATGCGAGAGAGACTCGCCGTTGCCGATATACCCGCACCCTTTCAAGGTTCCGCCATCGGCATGGTTACCGCAGGCTTAATGTCACTCGCATTTATGGGGTTTGCTGGTCTTGTTTAATGAGACGAACTGAAAATTCATGATAGAACTTATCTCCCAACATCCGTTTATCGCCGCATTGCTTGCCTTGCTAACGCTTGGACTAGTGTTTGGTGCAACCCTTGGTTTCGGTGCCGTTAAATTTGCGGTGGATGGCGATCCTATTGTTGATCAAATCAATGCAATCTTGCCGCAAACACAGTGTGGCCAATGTGGTTACCCTGGCTGTAAACCTTACGCCGAAGCCATTGCTAATGGCGATGCTATTAACAAGTGTCCGCCTGGTGGCGAAGCCGGTATTCATGAGCTCGCTAATTTACTCGATGTAGAGCCTGTCGCTTTAGATGATGAACATGGCGTCGAAGATATCAAAAAAGTCGCCTATATCCGCGAGGATGAATGCATCGGCTGCACTAAGTGTATTCAGGCCTGCCCCATTGATGCCATTTTAGGTGCAGCAAAATTAATGCATACCGTTATTGTTAGCGAATGTACCGGTTGTGATTTGTGTGTAGAACCTTGCCCTGTTGATTGTATTGATATGATCCCCGTTGCCACCGGTACGCGCGCATGGAAATGGGAAATTCCCGATCGTGATCCTAGCCATAACGCTAATATCATTGTGACGGACAATACGAATAAGCAAAATGGCCATGCGGCATGAAAGGCCAACAATGAATAATATTTGGGATTTCCACGGTGGCATTCATCCACTAGAAAATAAAACACAGTCACTAAGCAAAGCGATTGTTACTGCACCTATTGCACCGCAATTAACGTTGCCGCTGTCTCAGCATATTGGCGCGCCCGCTAAACCGATTGTGCAAGTGGGTGATCAAGTATTAAAAGGGCAATGCATTGCTGCCGCCGTTGGGCCAGTGAGCGTGCCATTGCATGCGCCTACTTCTGGTACTGTTATTGCCATAGAGCAACGCACTATTCCGCATGCCTCTGGCTTAGAAGACAACTGCATTGTTATTGAAACTAACGGTAAAGATGAATGGCGCACAAGAAATCCTATTGCTGATTATACGCAGCTCGATAAAAGCACGCTCATTAAGATAATTAGTGATGCGGGCATCTCTGGCATGGGCGGCGCAGGCTTTCCCACTAGCATTAAGCTGAATACCCGTGACGATATCTCTATAGACACACTTATACTTAACGCCACTGAGTGTGAACCTTATATCACGGCTGATCACTCACTTATGCGCGAGTATGCCGATGAGATAGCCAGCGGCGTTGCTATTTTAGCTAAAATTATTAAGCCCACTAAAATTCTATTTGGCATTGAAGACAATAAACTCGATGTCGTTGACGGTATTACCGCCGCGTTAGCGCAACATAATTTCGCTGCACTCACTGGCCTTGCAACCGAAGCCGAAGTCATCACCTTTCCCACTAAGTATCCCTCGGGCGGCGAAAAACAATTAATCCAAATTTTAACCGGCAAAGAAGTACCTTCTGGTGGCTTACCTGCACAGTTAGGTATCGTTTGCCAGAACATTGGTACAGCCGTCGCTATTCACAATGCAGTCTGTCTTGATGAGCCATTAATCTCGCGTATTACAACGGTAACCGGTGATGCGGTTAACCAGCCGTGTAACTATCATGTGTTATTAGGTACGCCGGTTGAATTTTTATTAGCGCAATCAGACTATCAAGAAAATCAAAGTGCTCGTTTAATTATGGGCGGCCCGATGATGGGCTTTGCGCTAGCCAATACCGCTGTACCGGTTATTAAAACCAGCAACTGCATTCTTGCGCCAACCGAACAAGAATTGCCAACACCGCCGCCTGCGCAAGCCTGTATTCGCTGCGGCATGTGTGCCGAAGCCTGCCCTGCATCGCTGCTACCTCAGCAACTGTATTGGTTCGCACAAGGTAAAGAGTTAGATAAGTTAGAAGAACATAATATTGCCGACTGTATTGAATGTGGCGCATGCTCTTACGTTTGCCCCAGCAATATACCGTTAGTGCAATACTATCGCGCCTCAAAGGTCGATATTCAACAGCGTAAAGTTGACCATCAGAATGCCGAATTAGCCAAAGAGCGTTTTGACGCAAGACAAGAACGGCTGCAACGTTTAGAAGATGAAAAAATCGCAGCGCGCCAAGCACGCCAAGCTGCAGCCAAGCTTGCAGCCGAACAACGCGGTAAAGAAGACGTAAAAAATGCAGCTGTAGAAGCTGCCGTTGAACGCGTTAAGGCGAAAAAAGCTAAAGGCGTTCTGGAATCTACAGACTCTCCAGAAGCCCAAGAAACAAAAGAGACCGAAAACCAAGCGAACATTATTGCCACCGAAAGTGATGATCCTATTGCCCGTGCTGTCGCTAAGCGCGCCGCGCAACAAGCCGAAGATGCCGCCAACCCCGAAAACAAATTAGTGCGTGCGGTGGAAAGCGCAGAACAACGTGTCAGTAAAAGCCAAGCACGCGTTATTGATGCCGAAGCGAATAATGATGAAAACCTAGCTATTTTTAAACAAGCGGTAGAAAAGGCTGAAGCCAAACTTGCCTCAGCCCAACAAGCCTTAACCGATTTTAGAGCACAGAACTCAGCACAGGAATAAACGCTTATGGCGTTAATGCGTATCACATCACCGCATGCTCATAATAAGCAGAGCACTAGCGACGTTATGAAACTGGTATTGCTTGCCACCCTACCGGGCGTGCTAGCACTCACAGTGGCTTTCGGCTGGGGCTCAGTTATCAACATCCTGTTAGCCAGTATTTTTGGCCTAGCGCTAGAAGCATTAGCGCTAGCCGCTCGCAAGCGCCCTATTGCCTTTTACCTTAAAGACTACAGCGCATTAGTCACAGCTGTACTGTTAGGTATTGCCTTGCCGCCTTACTCCGCATGGTGGATTCTTTTAACCGGCATGTTCTTCTCTATTATTGTGGCCAAACAACTTTATGGCGGCCTTGGCTACAACCCCTTTAATCCGGCTATGGTCGGCTATGTTGTTTTGCTTATTTCGTTCCCAATACAAATGACCACCTGGGCAGCACCCATTGAATTGTTACCCGCATCTGTCTCGATGCCTAATTTATGGGATAGCTTATTAATCGCATTAGGGTTTATGCAACTTCCTACGGTTGATGGTTTTACCATGGCCACGCCGTTAGATTTATTGCGTCAAAACAACGCACTCATGATTGATGATCTCAAACAGCAATACTCGCAGTTTGGTGACTGGGGAGGCACAGGATGGGAATGGGTTAGCCTCGGCTTTTTAGCTGGCGGACTGTTTTTACTTTACCGTAAAATTTTTACCTGGCACGCGCCTATTTCAATGCTGGTGGCTCTCGGATTAATGTCCGCTCTTTTTTATGATGGTGGATCTTCCGCTAGCAGTGGCTCGCCACCTTTTCAATTATTAACGGGCGCAGCCATATTTGGCGCCTTCTTTATTGTGACTGATCCTGTGTCATCGGCTGTTAGCAATAAAGGCCGTATCATTTATGGTGCCGGTATCGGTATTTTAATTTTCCTAATTCGCAAATGGGGTAACTATCCTGATGCTGTTGCCTTTGCCGTATTGCTAATGAATTTTGCTGCACCATTAATTGATCACTACACGCAACCCACCACTTATGGCCATAGCAAAAAGAGCAAGTGATGACTAATACTCCCCCGAATGATGACAAGCCCAATGACAACAAACCCGATGATGCAAAAAAGACTGCGTCATTGATTTCATCCATATCAAGCAATAGCGCGATATTGGGCTTCTTTGCATTTATTTGCACAGCGATTATTGCCGGCACTTATTTAGGTACCAAAGATAATATTATTGAACAGCAGCGTCAGGCACAGTTAAAAGCGCTTTATCAAATTGTGCCTAAAAACCAACATGATAACGACTTGCTTGACGATAACATTCCTTTTGAGGCCGAAGCATTAGGCCATAGAAAAAACCAAACCTTGTTTTTAGCGCGTAAAGAAGTATTAGGCGAGCAACAGCCACTGACATTAATTTACCCCGTCACTACTCGCGATGGCTACAGTGGTGATATTGATTTTATTATTGGCATAAACATCGACGATGCATCCATAGCTGGCGTACGTGTTATTAGCCATAAAGAAACACCGGGGCTAGGTGATAAAATAGATTTGCGTAAGTCAGATTGGATTTTAGATTTCAATGATCGTCGACTCGGCGATCCGGACATTGAAGGTTGGACCGTTAAAAAAGATGGCGGCATTTTTGATGGCTTTACAGGTGCGACCATTACACCGCGTGCACTCACACTTTCAATAGCCAATGCATTACGTTATCACCATCAAAACGTCGATAGCTTATTACAGCGGTTTGATGCGCGCCTGAACTAATAGAGCAAGAGCAGTTAATTTAAAACAGTCACACATTAGAGAACGGTATCATGGCGAACTATTCTGACATTACCATTAATGGCTTATGGAAAAATAATCCCGCGCTCGTCCAATTATTGGGCTTGTGCCCGCTCTTGGGTGTAACCAACTCGGTAGTAAATTCTATTGGCTTAGGCTTAGCGACAATCTTTGTTTTGGTCGCTTCAAATACCTGCGTATCGATTATTAAAAACGTAACGCCCGATGCTATTCGACTGCCCACTTTTGTAATGATTATTGCTGCTGCCGTAACCTGTACAGAATTATTAATGCAGGCTTACACCTATGAGCTGTATGAAATATTAGGTATTTTCTTACCGCTGATAACTACTAACTGCGTAATACTCGGCCGTGCTGATGGCTTTGCTTGTAAGAACTCTGTTGCAGCCTCTGCTTATGACGGCTTAATGATGGGCTTAGGTTTTGCTGCCGTACTGTACCTGCTTGGCGCTGCAAGAGAATTGATTGGCACAGGCTCACTGTTTGCCAATATGGATTTATTGTTCGGCTCAATGGCACAGGATTGGGAAATAACCGTTTTTAATAACTACCCGCAATTTCTATTAGCCATTTTGCCACCGGGCGCATTTATCCTTACCGGCTTAATTATTGCGGCCAAAAACAGTATTGATGCAGGCATTAAACGCAAGCAAGCAGCACGACTCGCCGATCAAGAGAAAACCTCTAAAAGAGTTCGCGTAACGGGCACTATTTCTTAATGTGTTGAAGTGAGTGTGTAGTGAGTCTATGTGAGTGTGTAGTTACAGAGTGGCAAAAGGAAAGATCTCTGGCTCTTCAAATAACGAAGTGATAACGCGTCATTATTTTAACTCACACAGTTGAGGCATATTAGCCACATCACAAATATGCGACCTTTTCTGTCGATACTTATCTTTTGGATAGTGAGCCATTAACTTTCCGCTTACTGACATCGCTTGCTGGTAATCATGACTGTCATAATAAAGTGACCAGAGCAATGCCAGCCATGACTCTTTAACCTTGCCACCACGCTGCTCTTTCTCAGCAACAATCTGCTCCATAATAGCCAAGCCTTCACTATAGCGATTTAAGCGATAATAACTTCTTGCCAACAATAAGTCGGCTTCAGCATTGAGTAACATCTCGTCGGCAACGCCCTGATTTATCCCATCAATAACCGCCTCGTAATCTTCGGTTAAAAAGCGTATTTGCGCTAAGGTATATACGGCTTCACTGCGTGTTAATAAATCCAAATATTTTGAGTCCACAACATATTGATAAGCATCAATGGCGGCAGCATATTTTTTTTGTGCTGACATCACATAAGCCATTAATCGCTGTAACTGTGCTTTTTCATAGCCACTGACACAATCGTTATTGTATGCGCCTAATAACACCTTCTCTGCAGTGCTCAATGAGTAAGATTCAATCCATTGTCGAGCAGTATCTAACGATTTTTTACAGGTAACGCCTATAGTCAGCCTTAAAGGTAAGGTACCCTCTTTAATTTCCTTATCTTTTTTTACGACTGTATTAGTGCTCGATACACAAGCAGCCAATAACACCACAGTCATCAATAAGATGATGTGTTTTAAGAATGATAATGTAAAACCGTTTTTAAACATTAGGTATATAAAATTCTTATTATTAAAAAGTCGATCCTTATTAACAAGGACAGTTTATTCATCATCACTGTTTTCATCGCTCTCTAAATCACTCTCTAAATCACTCTCTACATCACTCTCTAAATCACTATCTAAATCGCTATCTAAATCGCTCTCTTCCAACACGACTAAGGTTGAAATAATATCGTCGACCATCGCATCATCAAGGCCTTTATGTTCGGCTTCAGTATTATAAGTAATGTAAATCAACAATGAGTGGCAGCCTAAATACCATTCGCGCCATGCGCCATCATCGTCGTCATAAGCAAATAACAAACCCGATGCCATGCCAGCACTAACAGCTTCACCTTGTAAGCCATCAGCAATTAAATCTTCTGCAAACTGTTTTAAATCACTTTCATCAACATCACCACCCTCTTTTCTTACGACGGTAATATCAATTTCACTCACGCCATCGCAATCCGATATAGTGACACAGTCGTCTTCCATTTCAGCCGACCATTCATCGGGTAATTCGAGACACCACCATTCAGTTTGTACCATAGACATAATTTAATTCGCTTCTTTATTTATTTCAATAAGGGATAAATCAAACAGCAATGCTGTTTCACGTTGACTATTTTCATTGTCTAACTGGCTATCTAATTGACTGTCTAACTGACTGTCTAGCTGATTCACTAACACTGTTTTAATGGCAGGGTAATAATTTTTTCGCATGCCATTATTAATAAATCCGGCAGAGGCATATAAAGCAATAGCTGCCTGATTACTTTCACGCACTTCCAAAAAAACGCGACTTATACTTTGCTGCTGGCATTGCGTTATTAACGCATTCAATAACTGCCTGCCAATGCCTTGTTGTCGATATTGAGAATCCACCGTTATATACAGTAAATTGCATTCATCTGCGACTAAGGTAAACAAACATAGACCCTTTACAGCCGATGCTGAATGGCTGACTAAAACACGATAATGCGGTTTTTCAAGTACCTCAGTAATCGCCTTTACAGACCAAGGGTTATTCACCGTTGTATCTAGCCAGTCACTAATAGACTCAATATCGGCTAAGGTGCATGCACGTATATTCGTTGCTATATTCGCCGACATATTCAAAGGAATAATTAAGCGTCGGCACTAACAGCAGCACGAAGCGGTTGAATATGCTGCCAGAATTCACGCTTCAATAAAGGCTGACGCCATAATTCACCGCTGCCATAGGTCGACAATACTTGAACGCCCTGGCGGTTTTCTAATGGCACGACATGACCTAAGTCGTTTTTCTTACTTGCATCGCCGTCACTCGTTTCAATACCTTCATTACTTGCATCGAGCTGCATAGCGACGGCCGCTTTACCCATCAGCAATACCCAACGCGCGTTATTTTCTTGTAACTTACGCTGTAGCCAAGCCGAAAAAATTTCTTTAGCCGCTTTTTGACTCGCATCAAATAAACCACTATCCGGCAATGGCCAATCAAAACGGTCTTGTATGCTGCCTGTATCAGGTAACGGTTTCTGGCCCAAAGATAACAATATGGCATTCAACCAATGCTGATAGGCACTACTGGCAAAATTCATTTGAGTGATATCATCAATTATCAATATATCGCCACAAACGGTTGCCGATAAAGTGAATACATCTAACGATTGATTACTGGTTGATGCAGAAGTGGCTAGTACGGCTGCCGCAGCAGGATTCGAGGCATCAGCTACAGGAACAACGTTTGGCGCTGAGCTAGCCGGCGCATTAACTGACGCGCCCATATTTAATTCTTCAGCCAGCGCTAAGCTGCGATTAATCACATTTTGAGCGGTAACGCTTATAGGGGCATCACTAGAAGTATTGGCTGAACCCCTAGCCGATTGACTCAATGCAGTGTTAGCAGCCGCTGAGGGATTAAATACGGCCGAATCGGCAACCCAATGGCCTAACTCAGCACTGGGCAGTGTTTTGATAGGTAGCCACGACTCAATGCCCATCGCTTGTAAATACGCTGCTCGACGGTCGCGATTCATGTATTTATCTCAAGAAATAGAATATGGGTTGGGTGTTTCATGACAGCTTCACTTGGGCGATTCATTCAGCGCACATGGTAGTGAATCCAATGGTGTTGGCGCAAGTAATATCGATGCTTTTTAACTTATTAAGACGATATTATCGATCCATCAATGGTCGATTAAGGGGCTATCTGGCTTGAACTGCCTCGCTTTAACAGCCCCTCTTTATCTTAACAGCCCCTCTTTATCGATACGATCAACATATGCCCGCTAAAGCCAGCTAGCCGCCGCGCAAATAGTTATTCACCGCACATAAAATGGCTTGCAAAGAAGCATCGACAATATCGCGACTCAAACCAACACCGCTAAACCGCTGGCCTTTAATATTCATTTGAACATAACAAGCCGCTTCTGAATTTGCGCTACTGGTTACTGCATGCTCTGAATAATCTACCAATACTAACTCTTCATCAACAAGCTCAGATAACGCCGTCACAAAAGATTCAACAACACCTGCACCCTCTGCAGATACCGACACTTCTTTATTCTCATGCTTTAACGTCGCACTCAAACAATCGCGATTATCACTGTGACTAATTTGAAAGGCATCTAAACTGTATGGCGTTTGTTGATTTAAATAATACTGCTGAAACAGTTTCCAAATAACATCGGGTGATACTTCTGCCTCAGTACTTTCAGCATGCTGTTGTACGACTGTACTAAAATCAATTTGTAACCAACGCGGCAATTGTAAACCATGCATTTGCTCTAACACATAAGCAATGCCGCCTTTGCCCGACTGACTATTAATACGAATTACTTCTTGATATGAGCGACCCAAGTCAGAAGGATCAATCGGTAAATAAGCAACATCCCAGGGCTCGTCATTAGACTGCACAGCCAAACATTTTTTAATCGCATCTTGATGACTGCCAGAAAAAGCCGTAAAAACAAGCTCGCCTGCATAAGGATGACGAGGGTGAACCGGTAAATTGGTACAAGCTTTAACAACTTGAATAATTTCATCGATATTAGAAAAATCTAATTGAGGATCAACACCGCGGCTATAAAGGTTCATGCCCATAGTGACAATATCCATATTACCTGTGCGTTCGCCATTACCAAGTAAGGTTCCTTCAACGCGATCGGCCCCACCCTGCACAGCTAACTCCGCGGCGGCCACTGCACAGCCACGATCATTATGGGTATGCAAGCTGACTAAAACGCTTTTACGGTTTTTTATTTTTCGGCAAAAATATTCAATTTGATCGGCGTAAACATTCGCCGTAGTCATTTCAACAGTGGCCGGCAAGTTTAAAATAATCGGTCGCTCAGGTGTAGGCTGCCAAACATCAACAACGGCATCACACACATCTATCGCATAATCAATTTCAGTGCCGGTAAAACTTTCTGGCGAATATTGAAAATGCCAATCGGTTTCTGGCTGCGCTTCGGCATAACGCTTCACCAATTCTGCGCCCTTAACGGCAATCGCTTTAATGCCATCTTTATCCAAACCAAATACTTTTTCGCGCTGCACTGTCGAGGTCGAATTGTAAACATGGACAATCGCTCGCTTAGCATCCTTTAAAGATTCATACGATCGACTAATAAGATCTTCACGCGCCTGAGTCAAAACCTGGATAGTTACATCATCAGGGATTAAACCGTCGTCAATAAGGCAGCGAACAAAGTCAAAATCGGTTTGGGATGCAGCAGGAAAACCCACTTCAATCTCTTTAAAACCCACTTTAACGAGTAAATCGAACAACTTTAGCTTTTGCGCCACCGTCATTGGCTCAATTAACGCCTGGTTACCATCACGTAAATCCACACTGCACCAGCGAGGCGCCGCCTCAATCACTTGGTCGGGCCAAGTGCGGTCGGGCAATTGCACCGGCATATGTGGCTGGTACTTCTTATAATTGTATGAACTCATGCTACAAACCTCAAAAACGAGATAAAATTCAATTAGTTAAAGAACTTTATCCGAAAAAATAATTAAAAATAACAGATTGAAAAGAGTATAGACGTAATACTGGAGAGAATAACTGCAAATAAAACAGAATAAGCTTAAATATGAGTTAATTAACCTACTATTCATATAATTATTGGATAATAAAGTTAAAGAACATAGAATGAACAACAGCTATCAACCAATACCTCTATCACTTATAAACGACAAGCTATAACGACTGGCAAGAGACCGCTTATGAAAGATCAGCCATTAAGCCTTAATAGAACCCTGACCCTAGATAGAACCGATAAACGGATACTCGAGAAAATACAAAATAATGATCGGATGAGTAATCTAGAACTCGCTGATAGTATCGGGCTATCACCCACACCTTGCGCACGCAGAGTAAAACGACTCGAAGACGCGGGCATTATTCGTGGTCATGCCACCTTATTAGATGAATCCAAGCTTGGGTTAAAGCTCACCGCGCTAATCAGCATTAGTATGGATAGACACACCCCCGAGCGCTTCCAAAACTTTGAAGAGCAGATTAAGCGCTTTCCTGAGATTGTCGAATGCAGCTTAGTCACCGGCCAGTCAGCCGACTACCTGCTTAAAGTCGTGATACCCGATATGGAACGCTACGAAGCATTTCTATTAGGGCATTTAACAAAAATTGAAGGCGTGACAGGCGTACATTCGAGCTTTGTATTACGCAAAGTCATTAATCACACCGCGCTGCCATTAAACTACCTTTAGACAGTTAAAATACCCGTAAAGACGCGCATCGCTTGACAGTTTTTCGAGCAAGCCCTAGCATGCAAGACGATAATTTTTAGACGCGCCACTAACAAAAAAAGGCCATTTTTCTTACCCGCCGTCACCCTTGAGATTTTTTATGCAATCCAGTTACGATATTGTTGCTGACGAGTTTTCAGCAGTAAATGATTTAATTGCCAAGCAACTGACATCTGATGTCGGCCTCGTTGAAAATATTAGCCAATACCTGGTTACCGGTGGTGGTAAGCGCATCCGTCCATTGATCACCCTGCTCGCTGCTGGTGCACTTGATCAAGCCAATAATCTCAAACAAATTCAACTCGCCACTGCGGTTGAGTTTCTCCATACCGCTACATTGTTGCATGATGATGTGGTCGATATGTCGACCTTACGACGCGGCCAGCCCACTGCCAATGCAAACTGGGGCAACGCCTCTAGCGTATTGGTTGGCGATTTCGTTTACAGTAAAGCGTTTCAGCTAATGGTCGGTATTGGCAGCTTGCAAGTCATGCAAATACTCAGTGATACCACAACCAAAATTGCTGAAGGTGAAGTTCAGCAGCTTATGGCGATTGGTGATCTTTCGCTTAGCCAAGATGATTATTTTAATGTTATCCGCAACAAGACAGCGCAGTTATTTGAAGGCGCGTGTCAGGCATCAGCAGTCACTGCAGGCGCTAGCCAAAGTGATATTGATAACTTAGGGCAATACGGCTTACATTTAGGTTTAGCTTTTCAGTTAGTCGATGATTATTTAGATTACAGCGGCAATAGTGCTGACCTTGGCAAAAATGTCGGTGATGATTTAGCTGAGGGGAAATTAACACTACCCTTAATAGAAGCGCTGCGTATAACAGCGAGTGATGATTCAGATACAAGCAAAGAGCAGCATGCGATTTTAGAAAAAGCGATTAGTGAGAAAGATATTTCACAAATAGAAAGTGTGGTGAGCATTACTCAGAGCAGTGGTGCGCTGGAGATTACGTTGACTCATGCGAGAGAGCAGACTGAACTTGCTAAAGCGGCGTTGAGTTCAATAGCGCCATCGGCTTATAAAGATGAGTTGATTACAATTTCTGATTTTGTTATTTCGAGAACAGTTTAATATTGCGTTTGTACTTGCCGATTTTTAGCTAGCTAGGCTGGAATACTTTTTTTAGACCGCATCACCAGCATGAAGAAAAATGACCGAATATCACAGAAATGAAAGCAACGGCTACGGATATTGAAGTGTGGAACCGTGTACCGGACAAGCTGAAATTATTTGAGCATTAATTCTTTTAAGTAGTGTAAAACGTTTTTTGAAAACCGCATTTTTAATGCGGTTTTTTTATGGGTGAAAGTTTAGTTGCAAGTTACAAAAAAAGAAGGTCGTAGGTATTGTATTAGCTGTCGATAAAGATTTTTTTACTGACGCCACCCTCAGCCTCTTCACTTTCAAAAACCTTCAGCAATCCCCAGCTTCAAGACTGCCTTTTAATAATAGCAAGGTATCCGCAATCTCATCCATAGTGGGAAGGTCGCCATAGACCAAATCTGAGAAGGTGCCTTTATAGGTTATTTCCAAGGAGGCGCGCCAATGTTCAAACTGGGAAAAGAGAGGCGCCTCAACCAACGGGGCAGCCAAATAATCCGCGCCACCGAAAGCACCTGCCTTTTCATCGCCTATGCACTGTTGACATAATGATGAAAAATCATCGCTATAAATAAAGCGCTTAAATTCATCTTCACGCAAAATAAGACAAATATCATAGAGGTGACGAATACGATTTGAGAGCTTAGCAACGGGGTCATCATGATAGCTATCTTTGATAATACCGAGCATTTTCTCAACAAGCGTGCGCCTTACCGATAACACATTGATAGTAAAATCTTGCAACCCAAATTTATTTATCAATTCATTCTGCCCCTTAGCGGCAAGCACTTCAGCGATCAATGTTCTTAGCACTCGCGGCTCAAAGGGTTCTGGCTGAGTAAACGCATTAACCTCGACCAGCAACTCCGACGATGCCTGACCGAAGTCAGTGCCATGAATACTCCGAGGATATTGATAAACCGTTTTCCGAAATTTGGAACCTTTGGATTCACGAATATCACCTTTAAGGTAAACAAGGTTTTGAGTGACCGTAGATTCTATATGCTTAAGCAAAGTTTTTCGTACGCTATCGCCTTTGCCCTCTGAAAACACTGCAAGATCGATATCTTCCGAAAAACGATCTATCAAACGATAAGCCTTGGACAAAGATGTTCCTCCCTTAAAAACTACATCGTTGACATAAGCTGATTCCGATAGATACTTTAACGCTTTACTTATCCAGTAATCTTTTTCAACATAAATCTCTGGCAAGCCAATCGTTTCTGCGGCCACCGCCACCAACTCAGAAAAAGCCTCATTATCCTTATGCAAATTCATCAGCGAATACTCCATTGCTTGGCCATCGGCCACTGATCTTGATCCAATTTTAACTGATAGGTTGTTGTAGGATTTAAAGAAAGCGCCAAACTTTGAGGCACTGATAATTCAAGGCTGGAGAATAACAGCCCAACCAACGCACGGGTCTGGGGGGTGTAATATTTCTCAGCCAACAAGACAAGCTGTACCTGCTCACGTTTTTTTAAATCGGAGATATAACGACGCATTATTTCGAGCGATTGATTGATATTGGCATCGGGAATATTTTTTAGATTTTTTAGCACGTCAAGATATTGCAAGAGCTTCACGTCAGGCTCTTCAATCAACATACGGGCGATTACCGTTTTAATACGGATTGTGCCAAAATTTTTCTCTTGTCGGCCGCCATTAATAGCCACAGTAATAGTTCGAGGCACTTGGGTCGTTAGGCCAAGTTGGTTGTAGATAGCCAACCCTGTAACATAACCACGCAAGCGACCTTCCTTGTATAGCACTGAGCGAATAAGCTCTGTATCCGAGGGCTTACGAAGCCCCATCAACCCTTCACTAGGTATGTAAAACTTACCTTTAGAAAAACGGGCTAGCCGCTTTTCCGCAACTAGACGACCAACCGCCTTAATCACAGCGCTCGGCGATTGAATATAGCTTGGCAAGGCCTGATAACCGAATATTTGGCCAGCGGGCATCGCATTAACACTTTTTTGTACGTTCTGGGCAACACTCATAAAACACCTCCCCACCATCCCCTAAACCTTACTCTCGCAACTCGTCAATTGCAAGTTTTTATCGTTAAAAACATGACATACTCCAAAAAAATGACCAAGCATCGCTTAGATGCAACCAGCGCCTGCGGATATTGAAGATTGGAACGGTGTACCGGACAAGCTGAAATTATTTGAACGTTAATTCTTTTAAGTAGTGTAAAACGTTTTTAAAAAACCTCACCCAAACTAACCAAATTTTATGGTTTCAAAAACTTTCATCTGATCCTAGTTTCATAAATCCAAATATCAATTAAACCCTGCTCAGTAAGAGGTAACTTGTTAATCCTTAACATCTATTTTCATTCTTTGTCTGGCTTTTTGTTTAATATCATCCATGTTCAAGGAAGACGCCTCTCCACTGTTGATACCTTCAGTAATCGCTTGCTGCAAGGCTTGCTGCTTCACCTCTTGATAAGTCATCGTAGATAACAACACGCCCTTTTTTTTACCGTTTCTAGTAATAGACATAGGCTCACTCTGTACCATGTTAAGTAAGTTGCTTTAGTATTAGAGGGACAGTGTGATACTCCCCCAGTTTCAAGGACGACGATATCTTTTAAGATCTCTTTTTATAGCAGCACTCAGATCAGTGAACACTCCATAAATCATGAGGTTGTAAAAACTTTCATCTGACCCCAGTTTCACAGGCTTTCTCTTACGTAAATTCTTATAGAAAACATAATCCTCATCATTAAAGAAAACTCTTTGGCAACGGTTGTCGCGCTGAGTAACATGATGCGGGTAATGAGGAATAACAATTCTTGCGATACGTGGCATGGAACACTCCTTGTTTAGCCAAATAACTTTCAATGGTAATTTTAACTTAGAGATCTGCTTGTGTTAAGTGGAGTTAAAGTCACTGTCCCCCGAATTCCAATAATATATATCAAGATAATCTGTATCTAATCGATGTAATGAATTCTTACACCCTTCAACAATATGTTTCCATGAAAGGCCGTACAAATTTGGTTTTTTTTGCTTATAAAAATTGTAATCTTCACCATAGAAGACCTTGCTGGAAATAACCAGCTCTTCACGACGAAAACATTTAATGGCACGCCCTAATTGGCTTTCAGCAATTGTATCAACGTATGCTTCTGCAGTATCAAACGAGTTGATACCATGATCAAATGCTGTTGTTAGTATCTCTCTTAGAGATGGAAGCTGAAGGCGATTCACATCGATGCTCGTCCCCAGAGATAGTTCACTGACTTGTATACCTGCTTTTCCGAGTCTACTGTATTCCACTAACCATTCTCCTGTTAATCTTCTTTCATAGCACCAGCTTGGACTGGCGAGTGAGGATTAAGCCTGCCTCTCTGGCTTTAATAATGTTCTTCTGAACCCGTCATTATTTACTCCTCAGGAAAGACCTCTGGATAGCCTTTCTCATCGCCAGTAATCAGCTTAAAGTTTTTTGGAGGCTCCTCTCCTAATAAATGCCGCACCACATAATCCCACACCCGACGATGTGCGTTTTTAACTCTCATAGCATGCCCGCCATTAGGGTGTATTTGCAGATCAAAATCCTTATTAGCCTTTACTAAAGCATCCGCTAATTGAAACGTACAACTACTATGAAAATAGGTATCCAGCAACCCGGTTACCACCAACAGCTTTCCTTCTAGTCGGCTAACCTTTTCACGCCATACCGATAAATTACGATCGGTATCATTAATAATCCCATAGTAGACTTCGCCTTGTCTCACCAACTCAGGCTGCGACGGAGAGAAAGAAACCCCTACCTTGAAAAAATCTGGATAATCTAATAAACCTAAAACCGCCGCAGAACTCGTCGCATCAGTAGTTACTTTACCCACTCTATTCAGGTCCATAGAGGGATAACGTTCAGCCAGTTGTTTAATACCCGCAACATGATCAACTATGCCAGCACCATCCGTAAACGAACCATAACCAAAATCATTAAACGCTTTAGAGCGATAAATTGTGCCCCGCCCTTCCATGACAGTAACAATAAAACCCAACTCAGCAAACGCTGCCAAAGTCATATAATAATTATTGCCTATAGGGTCTGGCATCACGCTATACCCAACTCCAGCAAGAAAGGCACCGGTAGGTAGAAATGAATACATAGGTGCCTCCATACCCAGATCCAATACCGGGTACTTTTTATCAGGATCAAAATCACTGGGGCGAAATATCACACCATAAATATCGGTGATGCCATCGTCAGCTTTCATCGAAACCGGTTCAGGCCACTGCCAACCCTGTGGTAAACCAGACGTATCCGCTGTTTCCAAGATTAGAACTCTCTCCCCATTACGATCACGCAATTCAATAACAGGGGCTTCGTCCACCCGTGATCGAGTCATCACCGCAAAATCACCCG
>ENA-OQVM01002530-OQVM01002530.1-marine-metagenome-genome-assembly--contig:-NODE-2530-length-21172-cov-18.651955_pt1 | contig 21172 bp, 20 predicted proteins | sample MGYA00237776_ERZ505498 | MGnify/ENA primary metagenome ERZ505498 (study PRJEB26159, sample SAMN06265151) | marine metagenome | isolation source: Helgoland LTER site | place: Germany:Helgoland, sampling... | reverse complement strand
GCGACCAACCTCATGCGCATCCGTGAGGACGCGGGAGACACTGAGACGGACATCGGCTACGATTCAAATAACGAGCTGGACACGGCGGCCATCGCTACTCATTGCGGAACGGCAAACGGATTTGTAGTCACTTGGTACGACCAGAGCGGCAACAGCAACAACGCCACGCAAAGCACGTCAGGCAGTCAACCGCAGATATACAACGGCACGTCGGTGATAACCCAAAACGGAAAACCCGCTGTAACTTTTAATAGTGACAAACTTGTAAAGTCAAGTATTACCAATACTGATTTATGTACCACAAACGCTCATACGTCTGTAACGGTTTTCAATGACACAAGCAGCTCAGGCTTTAAAGGCGTCTGGGGTACTGACGACCGCGTAATTGATTTTGTGACACGTTTGGGCAATACAAACTGGCAGTATTCTTATGATTCCGACAGTACGCCAGAATTGAGAGGTTATACCGCCGCCGCGAGTGACTACAATAGACAGAATTTAAGTACAGTTTATAAAGGTTCTACAAATGGATATTGGCGGTTGAATGGCTCGCAAATCGATTCGGGTGCTGGCGGAACAACCGTAAACACAGGAACAACAAATTTGGAGTTAGGCGAGAGCGTGAACTTAGCTTTCACGGGAAATTTACAAGAGGTGATTTCTTGGCCTACCGATAATTATGATAATCGTACCGCCATCGAGTCCAACATCAACTCCGAGTTCCTCATCTACCAACCCACCGACGCCCCGACATCGGGACTTTTGGCAACCTACACAGGAGCCGCCGCAGCATACTCTGTAAGACAGCTATCAGACAAGGCGGTCATTGCTTTGAGAATCCGCCGCGACTCCGACGACGAGGAGACGAATATCGGCTTTGACTCTAACGGCGACCTCGATACGACAGCCATCTCGGACTTCTGTTCTACCGCAAACGGATTCGTTACCCGATGGTGGGACCAAAGCACTAACGGCAACCACGCCGACCAAGCGACTGACGCAATTCAACCGCAGATATACAACGGCACTGCGGTGATTACTGAGAACGGGAAGCCATATTTGAAATATGGGTTCTTAACGACGGCAGTAAATTTTGGCACGGACAACTGGATTTTTAGCGCATGCGGTAATATCAGCAATAATACCAAGTTATTCTTTGCGGGTAGCGGTTCAAGTTATGTGGGCCTTGCGCAAAGTGGTAGCACAAGCTCCACGATTAACAGTGGTGCAGGAACATTAACGGCCTTCAGAAATGGTAGTAGTTATTCCTTTACTACAAGAGACGCGCTCTATACAGACATAGGCACTCAATCGCTGTTTACTATTAATCAAGATAATAGTGGTTGGACCAATGTAAATTTAGGTTATACCGGCTCAGTCGACCAACGCATGTACAGTTTGCACGAGGTTGTAATTTATGACACTGACCAAAGCACGAACCGCACCGGCATCGAGTCTGACATGAACACCTACTTCAGCATTTACTAATGGCTACCGTATACCTCCCCGTAGAGCCCATTGAGGGCATGGATTCAGCAGAACGCGCCGAGGCGCTGGACGCTCAAGTTTGGTGCCTCCGGCGCCCTCAGTCTTTGCAGAGTCCGCAGGACATAACCAAGTACTACTACCCGCGTATCACCCACCCCGATACGGGACAGGTGGCTATCGTAGGAGACACCACCGAAGAGGTGTATATCAACCCCGCTGTCGACCTGACGGAGCTGCTTTTGCTCCTGCCCGAAGTACCGCAAGCGGAGAAGGACGGGCTCGTTATGTACATCGACGCCAACAAGGGCGGTAGCGTTCCCTTCGGGCAGCTCATCCCGTCCACCTCGACACAGCTCACCCAAGCGGAGGCTGAGGCTTTGGGTTGGTTACCAGAAGACCCCATTTAATATGGCTAGTGTTGCTGAAATTGATGGGCTGACTATTTCTGGTGGGGCTCCGGCTGTCTCAGCTCCTGCGGCGGCCTACTCGGTGCGTCTCTTAGATAGTGCGGTCGGTATCTCTTCATATACCGGAGCCGCCATGCGCGTCCGTAGGGAGACCGCAGGAGGCACGGGCGACGACGACGAGGCGGATATTGCTTTCGATTCCGGGGTCATCTCTTTGGACTCGGCCATCAGCAACGCAAGCGCGTTAGTAACGGCGACGACGTTGGGGCAGTTCCTCAATGTGGGGACGGTAGGCGGTACAACATACTCGAACCCCGATTCCTTGACCGTTACGGCTTCGTGTTTCGTGGACGAGTGGAAGGACCAGAGTGGAAACGCAAACCACGCGGAGCAAACGGCCCAAGGAAGCCAGCCGCAAATCCATTCGGGGACGGTCAATACCGACTTGCTTACTGAGAACGGGAAGCCGGCGTTGGACTTTGACGGAACAAATGACCGACTAACCTTTTTGAATAGTGGTTTAGACATTGGTAGCTTGAGCAGTTGCGTCGTAGGTAAATTTAATTCTTTGAATCAAACGGCGGGAATGATGCAATTAAGTGGCGCAAGTTCCAATAAACGTTGGTATTCACCTTTCGAATTCAGCTCTACTTTTCGTTTCGGTTACACTACAACCACCTCGATAAATGGCGGTGCATCCGATACCTCTCAACATCTTTTTACAATGATGGCTGGCAGCACTTTGGGCAATGCTTCGGCGTGGATTGACGGTGTTTTTAAAAATTCGACGACACTCGACAGCGGCATCTCAGGGAGTGGTGGGATTGGTGACGCGGACTCGACTTACGCCGATTGCAGGGTGCAAGAGGTTATAGTTTGGGGGTCTGACCAATCCACCAACCGCACCGGCATTGAATCTGACATCGACACTTACTTCCAAATACCATAATGGCAACCGTATACCTCCCCGTCGAGCAGAACACGCTGAGGCTTTGGGTTGGTTCCCGCCCTTCCCCATTTAAAGTTTGGTAACTTTCACATCAGAAGAATAAGACATGCCTATTATCCCTGTAGACCAGAAGTTCCATACGCTCAACGCGAGCACGCCCACCAAAGACCGTGGCTCTGCTCAGACCGACAGTCTGAGGGAGATTTACACGATGCAGGATATCATCGACAGTGTCGGCGGCGGCGGCGGTCAAACCGAGGGCGAGGACCTTTCCCTTATTGTCCGCTCCACCCCGTATTCTGGCACTGGCGACCATGAGGGCACGGTACTGAGCATTGGTACCCTCGGCCTTACGGCGGGCACGGTGTATATGTGGGACGGGTCACAATGGGGCACGGCTAACGCGAGCTCGGAGGCCACCGCCAGCGGCCTATTGGGTATTTCTACTGACACCGGTTCTGCACCCAATGTGTTGGTTAGCGGGATTATTCAATTGGCCTCTGTCCCCGGCTCTGTAGGGGCCCCCCTTTATTTGGACACTACCAACGGTGGATTATCTGCGTCGGCTCCTACTGGCTTCACACAGATTGTAAGGGTTTTGGGGTACAAGTTGTCTTCAGACAAAATTTATTTCGACCCTAGTAAAGACTGGTTAGAGATTGCATAATGGCTATAGGTAAATTCTCCGGGGTTGTTTTTTCAGATTCAAGTAAAGTTTCTTCTAGCGAATCTGAATACGCTTATTCCATTAGTGGAACGAGTCAAGACTTTGAGATGACCATCTCAATTTCTGACGCTGCCGTTTCATTCCTTTTGCCATTAAAGAAGTTAACCGATGATGGTATCAACGGTACTATTTTTTGGGGAGACGGTAGCACCGACGCTTTGTCCTTTGGCGTTGTTGCGAGCCATACCTACTCTGCTACAGGGACATACAAGGTCAGGGTCGTTTCTTCTACAGAGGTAGGATTAGATACGGTTTACGGCTCCAATTTCGACAACCCGCCAACATCTATTGATGCGTGGGGTTCTTCTTTTAACGGCATGGGATTCCGAACTGACTTAGGTAATGTAACTACAGTTCGTAGGTATCCACCAGTAAACTTTACTAATAACTTCTGGAACGCGCCCTTTTGGGACTGGAGGTCTCTTGATAGTGACTTCACGGAATACGGCCCTGCTAATCTTTCGCCCCCTCCTGCCGGAGAATACTATTTTCCCTTTGTTTTTTGTGACTCATTTACAGGGATTGGTTGTGAAAACCTGATTGACTCTTCAGCAACAGATATACAAGGGTTTTTCGCGATATGCCCCCTTTTTAATGTGGACATCAGCGGTTGGGACGTAAGTAATGTGGTTGTGTTCCAATATGTGTTTCAGGGCTGCACCTCATTTAACCAAGACATTTCCAGTTGGGATATGAGTAGTGCTGAAGAATGCCGTGCTATGTTTGAGAACTGCACCTCATTTGACCAAGACATTTCTAGTTGGGTCGTGAGCAATGTGTCTAATTTCAGAGAGATGTTTGATGGCTGCACCTCATTTAACCAAGACCTTTCTAGTTGGGATGTGACTGGTACGGGTAATGCTGCGTCAAATGCGACGGGGCTTCATGGCATATTTGAGAACTGCACCTCATTTGACCAAGACCTTTCTGGTTGGAACGTGAGCTTCAACAAAACTTTTACCAGTATGTTTCAAAATTCGGGTATGACCCATAATCTCAACAGCTGGAACACTTCTTCTGGGATTCTGTTTTCTGCCACGTTTTTCAACTGTCCTTTTGACCATAGTCTTGAAAACTGGAATATGTCGAGTGCTTTTTCTGCGAATAATTTTTTAAACAACACCACCATCTCGTTGTCTAACAAGGCTAAAACTTTGGTGGGAATAATGGGTAACAACCCCGCAGTTGGTGTTAGTGCAACGGCTGTTTTAGGCACAACAGTTTTTGATAAGTCTGCTACGATTGGTGTGGAGGGGTATGATGGTCAGGCCACTTACGGTGCGTGGTTAAAGGCTACTGGAACACCTGACCCAACAAATAGGGCGTCGGGTACAAATGACAGTGTTGTTTCAAATAAACTTATTGATAGTTCAGCAACGTTTACGGCCACGGTTGTTTCGGGATGCTTTGTTGAGAACACTACTGCTGGTACGTTTGCAGAGGTAACCACTGTAGTTAGTGATACAGAGTTGGATTTAAGCGACGATATATTTACTGTTGTTTCCGACGCTTATAGTGTCGACGGGGGCGTCGGTTGGGCTTTTTCAGGAACATCATTTGTATGAGTCACTTTATTTCTACCAAGCCTTTTTTTATTTTAGAAGGCGTTCCTAATCACTTAGGGTTTATTTATTCAGCAAACCCAGTGGGAGATACGGTTACCACTAGTTCTAGCTATACGGTTTCCGAATATGATAATGAGGAAGAATTTGCCAATGCGGTTGACGCTTTAGTTGGAGAGCAGGGGTGGTATTGGACGTGTGAACATCGGCTTGAGTGGCCTGCAAACCCAAATGAATGGAGTTGTAACGACTTGGAGCCTTAACCCCCTCGTAAAATGGAGCTGAAGTATATTTACAAGACCAACGAACACGACCAGTATTGGATTTACTGGGACGGTCCAGTATACGAGGCGATATGTCCAGCACCATTACCCTATTCGAAATCCTCACTGTCGCAGCGGCGCTTGTCGGGATTTACTTCAAGATGCAAACCGAGGTCGGAAAGTTGAAGGGCCGTATCGCTATGCTGGAGAAGCAAGAGTTGCAGATTATGGCTATGCTGGAAAAGCTCGTCGATGCTGTCGATGAACTCAAAATTCTTGTAGCCCGTCAAAGATGAAGTACTTCACCTACTCCGAGTTCGACAGTCCCGACCTCCCCGGCTCGGGTCATGAGATGGAGCCCCTCTTCTTGGAGAAGCTGGACTTGGCTCGCGGGTACAGCAACGTACCCTATGTTATCAACTCTGGCTTCCGGACGCCAGAACATAATGCTGAGGTAGGGGGAGTCCCGGGAAGCAGCCACCTTACGGGCTGGGCCAGTGATATCCGTACCGACAGTTCCAACCGTAGGTTCTTTGTCTTGAAGGGCCTCATCGAAGCCGGATTCAATCGCATTGGCATAGGGCAGAATTTCATCCATGTGGACTGCGACCCGAGCAAGGCGGGTAACTGCACTTGGTTGTATTGAATTGTGTACCTTGGTTCTATGATTGATTTCATTGCAGAGAACTGGGTTCCCCTTACCATCGCCATCATGGCGCTTATCAAGGTCGTCGTGAATTTAACTCCAACGGATGCTGACAATGCTGTATTTGGTTATCTCGATATCCTTATTACTGCTATTACTGGCGACCGCCGTAAGAAGAAGTAATATGGCTAAGATTAATAGCGCGAGCTACCCCGTTAAATCGGCTCCACTAAACGGAGCGGATACGGCTATTGGGACAGACTCGCAGACCGTAGATAAAGAGACCAAGCAACTTCGCGTTCAGGATATTGCTGACTTTGCCACCAATCCGGCGAATACTAATGTTGTCAACTCTGTAAACGGACTGGGGCCTATCAGTACCAGCCCTACTACAGGCAATGTGGGCGTTTCGTTGGACACCGTCTCCGGCGTTCAAGGCACATACCAGCACGCCAATGTTACTGTCGACCAATACGGAAGGGTTGTTTCGGCATCTACCAACACTCCGGTTACTTCGGTCAATGGTATTGACGGGGCCGTCACTCTTAGTCCGGGGGCTAACGTTACTATTACTCCGGGCGCAACTAACGAGCTCGTCATTGCCTCTACCGGCGGCGGCGGCGGCGGCGGCATTACGCAGGTAGACACGGGCACGGGCCTCGACGGTGGACCTATTACGACCACGGGTACCATCAACCTTGCGGACACCACTGTAACTCCCGCCTCGTACACCAACGCAAACATCACCGTCGACCAGCAGGGGCGGATTACCTCAGCCAGCAATGGCGACGGCCAGCCCAACCAAGACTTGCAGTCGGTGCTTACGACGGGTAATTCTGCTGCGTCAAACATCGTGCTTACGGGCTCGGGAACAGCCTTTACAGCTACGCAGGGAGGTCTATATGTTCAGGATGCAGACTGGTCGCAGTTAGGAACTGGTAACATTTTAAGGCTGAGTGGCGAGCTGGAACTAGGTGGTCAGATTAAAGACTACTACGACCAAACCGGAACTAAAGGTCAAATGCTTATTTCCGACCCCACCCTACCGGGTGTTGTATGGGTCGACCAGCCTGTCTTAGCCACCCGTGTTTTTGTGTCCAACTCTGCGCTCCTGTCCTTAACATCGGCTGTTGGTCCAGAGATTATTCCTGCTCCCGGAGCGGGGGCAGCCATTCAGGTTATTGGCGCTGCTATAAGTTACAATTTTGGTACGGTGGGATACAATTTTATTGGTGACTTGGGTTTATTTACTGGCGTAAACAACGCGCAGTATACAGTGACCGATGCTGTCATGAACGCCCCCGTTGACCAGTTCGTTAGTTTGGATAAAGTGTCCATGGGTAATCTTGCGCCAAACCAACCTCTTCAGTTGAGGATGATATCTGGTGCCAACACCGCTCCTACCGCCGATGGCGATGCGGTGTTAGAGATTACATATAGGGTTATCTCAGCCTAGTGAGAGACATACGCAAGGTTTGTATTGGTCCTGACTATAAGGACTCCATGTGTTACTTGGTGGGACAAGCCGTACTAGGCAACTCCCACCATGTGCATTTAATTAAATACAATGAGGATACCGGGTCAATCCTCATCTATATTGAGCAGGGCGATATCGTGGTGCTTTGGAAAGAGTTCAATAGCACGATGCCTACTTCAATAGAATACAATATTAACTTTTGAGAGCCGTCAATCAATTCGTAGTTAGGGGACACAGATACAATAACACCAAGGGCGACCTCATCGTAAATACTAGCGAGGAGGACCACCGGTTCTCAAACCGCGAGGGAGAGGTAGTGGCATTGCCGTTGGGTTATGAGGGTCCTATAGGTGTTGGGGATACCCTCCTTGTCCACCATAACGTCTTCAAGTTCTATAACGACATGAAGGGCCGTAGGCAAAGCGGTAGGAGTTTTCTTAAAGACGACCTCTTCCTTGTCGATTTCGACCAGTTCTATATGTACCGCAGCGATGGGGACTGGCATCCCCACGACAGGTATTGTTTTGTGCAACCTATACCACCTGAAGACTCAACAATATTTAAGCCCGTAAGTGAGGAGCCGCTGATGGGTATTATGAGATATCCTAATGATTATCTTATGGGTCAAGGCGTTGAGTCCGGAGACACCGTTACGTTCCGTCCGGAGAGCGAGTACGAGTTTATCGTAGACGGAGAGAAGTTGTACCGAATGTTTGACCACCAGATAACATGCAAGATTCAAAGAAGCTAAAGGAGCGCATCATCGCTGCGGGGCGTATAGCTGTTGAAGAGCTCATCAAGGTGGCTCAGGAGGATATCCTTAAGCCGGGCGACGACGACGACCTCGCAGCGGACAGGCTAAAGAATGCGGCGGCTACCAAGAAGCTCGCCATCTTCGACGCGCTAGAGATTTTGAGTCGCATAGATTCCGAGGAGGAAGCCTTGGGTTTGTCGGAGACAAAGACCGTGGCAGATAGCAAGATGGGTTTTGCAGAGCGAAGGTCGAGATAAGCTGTATAGCCCTGTAGAAGGGCTGGTATCGAAGTCTGTTATGGCTAATAAGAACCGTGCTAAGACATGGCTCTATGGCTATAACGAGAAGTACGATATGGTCATCATCTCCAAGACGGGGAAGGTTGGAGACATCATCAATATCAACGGCGTAAATATCGCTCTCCCCCCGGCACCTAAAGACATCTCCGACGGCGACAATAGATGGGTCCGTAAGGAGCTCCCTCGGGCCCTCTCACGCATCCAAAGCATCTTCCAATGGAATGATATGCCGAAGGTATTTAAGTCCGAGTGGGTGGACTATATCGAGTCGGAGTTCGACCGACGTGAGGACGGCCATTGGTTCTACAACAACCGCGTGCCGACATATATCACGGGCGCCCACTATATGTACTTGCAATGGACAAGTATCGATGTGGGCTACCCCGACTTCCGTGAGGCCAACAGGATATTTTTTATCTTCTGGGAAGCATGCAAAGCCGACTCCCGATGTTTTGGTATGGCGTACCTCAAGATTCGTCGCTCTGGATTTTCCTTCATGGGTTCCTCGGAGTGTGTCAATACCGGTACTCTAGCCAAGGACTCTCGGGTAGGTATACTTTCCAAGACCGGTTCTGATGCCAAGAAGATGTTCACGGACAAGGTGGTTCCTATCGCAAACCGACTTCCGTTCTTCTTCAAACCGATACAAGACGGCATGGATAAGCCAAAGACGGAACTTGCTTTCCGTGTCCCGGCCTCAAAGATTACCAAGAAGAATATGTACGACATCGAAGCCGAGGAAATCCTTGGCCTAGATACCACCATCGACTGGAAGAATACCGACGACAACTCCTACGACGGAGAGAAACTTCTCCTACTGGTACATGACGAAAGTGGGAAGTGGATTAAGCCCAACAACATCCTCAACAACTGGCGCGTCACCAAGACGTGCTTGCGCTTGGGAAGTAAGATTATCGGCAAGTGCTTGATGGGCTCTACATCCAATGCCTTAGCTAAGGGTGGTGCCAACTTCAAGAAGCTGTACGAAGATTCCCACCCACTTACCAGAAATGCTAACGGGCAAACTAAGAGCGGGATGTACTCTTTGTTTATCCCCATGGAGTACAACATGGAAGGCTTCATCGACCAGTACGGCCACCCTGTCTTCAATGCTCCAGAGAAGCCTGTAAAGGGCGTCGACGGGGAGATGATTAAGGGAGGCGCTATCGACTACTGGGAGGCTGAGGTAGAGAGTATGAAGAGCGACCCCGATGCGCTCAACGAATTCTACCGCCAGTTCCCTCGCACTGAGTCCCATGCCTTCCGTGACGAGAGTAAGCAGAGCCTTTTCAACCTCACTAAAATCTACCAACAGATAGATTACGCCGACAGCCTAGTCAAGGAGCACTACCTCACGCGGGGGTCTTTCAGTTGGGAGAACGGAATCAAAGACAGCAAAGTAATATTCCGTCCCGATAGGAGGGGAAGGTTTAATATCTCTTGGACTCCAAACAAGGCGCAACAGAATAGAGTAGTAGAACGACGTGGAATTAAATATGCTGGTAACGAGCACCTTGGCTCATTTGGATGCGACTCTTACGACATTAGCGGTACTGTGGGTGGCGGCGGTTCTAACGGTGCTCTTCACGGAATGACGAAGTTCCATATGGACGACGCCCCTACCAACGAATTCTTCTTGGAGTATGTAGCTAGGCCCCAGACGGCAGAGATATTTTTCGAGGAGGTGTTGATGGCGTGCGTCTTCTATGGTATGCCTATCCTTATCGAGAACAACAAGCCTCGCCTGCTATACCACTTTAAGAACCGGGGGTACCGTGGCTTCTGTATGAACCGCCCCGATAAGCAGTTCAATAAACTCAGTAAGACGGAGCGCGAACTTGGTGGAATACCTAACAGTTCTGAGGATGTTAAGCAAGCCCATGCCGCAGCTATCGAGAGCTACATAGAAAAACACATCGGTGTAGATATGGAAGGAACCTTCCGCGATACGGGAGAGATAGGCACCATGCCTTTCGTACGCACACTGGAGGATTGGGCGCGTTTTGATATCAGCAATAGGACTGCTTTCGACGCGACTATCAGCAGTGGATTGGCGGTGATGGCGAACCAAAAGCACCTCTATATGCCTGAGCAGAAGAAGAGTTCTATAAGCATTAACTTGCCGAGATACAACAACCGAGGTTTTCGTAGTGAACGATTGGACTAAATGAAGGACGTCAAGGTAAACATCTCCACTGCTGGGTTCCCAAGTCAGTTTGTTTCTGACTCGGAGAAGGCTAGTGATGAGTACGGCTTGATGGTAGGTCAGGCCATTCAGTACGAGTGGTTTAAGAAGGATGGCAACCAATGCCGGTTCTATAACCAGTGGCGCGAATTCAACCGCTTGCGGCTCTATGCTCGTGGCGAGCAGAGTATCGCTAAGTACAAGAACGAGCTCGCTGTCGATGGTGACCTTTCGTATTTGAATTTGGACTGGACCCCGGTTCCTATCCTCCCGAAGTTTATTGACATCGTCGTCAACGGCATGTCCGAGCGCGTCTTCAAAGTCAAGGCTTACGCTCAAGATGCTCTCTCGCAAGCTAAGCGCAGCAAGTATCAGGATATGATTGAGGGGCAGATGGTAGCCAAGCCCGTCTTAGAAATTATTCAGCAGAAGACTGGTGTCGACCCGTTTACTATGAGCCCCGACGACTTGCCTAACAGCGACGAGGAGCTTAAGGTCTTTATGCAGCTCAACTACAAGCCTGCTATAGAGATTGCTGAGGAGGAAGCTATCAATACCATCCTCGAAGAAAACCACTATACCGATACGCGCAAGCGCCTCGACTACGACCTTGCTGTACTGGGACTTAGCGTAGCTAAGCACGAGTTCCTCCCCGGCGCGGGCGTTCAGGTCTCGTATGTCGACCCCGCCAATGTGGTCTACAGCTATACCGAAGACCCATACTTTAAAGACTGCTTCTACTGGGGAGAGATTAAGACGCTCCCTATCACGGAGCTTATGAAGATTGACCCCAACCTCACCAACGAGGACTTGGAAGAGATTAGCAAGTACAGCCAGAGCTGGTACGATTACTACAACGTGGCTCAGTACTACGAGAACGATATGTTCTATCGTGACGTAGCTACGCTGATGTACTTCAACTACAAGACGACTAAGAAGATTGTCTACAAGCGTAAGAAGCTTGACGGCGATGGGGCTCGCGTCATTGAAAAAGACGACCAGTTCAATCCTCCCGAGGAGATGATGGAGGAGGGCGATTACGAGAAGGTCGAGAAGACCATCGACGTATGGTACGACGGCATTATGGTGATGGGCACCAACATCCTACTCAAGTGGGAGGTAGCTCAGAATATGGTGCGCCCGAAGTCTGCTAGTCAGCACGCGCTGCCCAACTATGTGGCTACAGCACCACGCATGTACAAGGGTGTCATCGAGTCGCTTACGCGGCGTATGATTCCTTTCGCCGACCTCATTCAGGTTACCCACCTCAAGCTCCAGCAGGTCATCTCGCGCACCGTTCCCGACGGCGTGTATATCGATGCCGACGGACTTAGTGAAGTCGACCTCGGTACGGGCAATGCCTATAGCCCCGAGGATGCTTTGCGCCTGTATTTCCAAACTGGTAGTGTCGTAGGGCGCTCGTATACTCAGGACGGAGAGTACAATCAAGGCAAGGTTCCTATCCAAGAGCTCAATAGCAACAGCGGTGCGGCTAAGACGCAGATGCTAATTGGGAATATGAATCACTACTTGCAGATGATTCGTGACGTAACGGGTTTGAACGAAGCCCGCGACGGAAGTACTCCCGACCCACACGCTTTGGTCGGGTTGCAAAAGCTCGCTGCCGCCAACAGCAATACGGCTACCCGCCATATTCTGGACGGAAGCCTGTATATGTTCCGTTCTCTGGCTGAGGCTTTGACATACCGTATCAGCGATATCTTGGAGTACGCTGACTTCAAGGACGAGTTTGTAAACCAGATTGGTAAGTACAACGTCAGCATCCTCGGAGAGATTAGCGACTTGTATATCTACGACTTCGGTGTATTTATTGAGGTCAGCCCCGACGAGGAGCAGCGTGCCCAGCTCGAAGCCAATATCCAAATGGCTCTAAGCAAAGGTGGTATCGACCTCGAGGACGCTATCGATATCCGCGAGATTAAAAACATCAAGCTCGCCAACCAGCTCTTGAAGATTAAGCGTATCGCTAAGCAGGAGGAGGAGCGTACGTTCCAGCTCCAGCAGCAGCAGATGCAGGCTCAGAACAATATGCAGTCCCAGCAGATGGCGGCCCAGACGGCTATGCAAAAGATTCAGGCTGAGACGCAGAGCAAGATGCAGGTCAAGCAGGCGGAGATTGCTTTCGAGATTGAGAAGATGCAGGCCGAGGCTCAGGCTAAGGCCCAGCTCATGGAGCGCGAGTTCCAATACAATTTGCAGCTCCACGGTATGCAGGAGCAGCAGTTGCAGATGCGTGAGGATAAGCGCGAGGGCGCTAAGTCACAGCGTATCAGTCAACAAAATACTGAGCAGAGCAAGCTTATTGACCAGCGGAAGAATAACTTGCCGCCCATGAATTTCGAGTCGAATGAGGATAGCCTCGATGGTTTCGACTTGGCAGAATTTAGTCCACGATAAAATATATATAAATGGAAATTAAAGTACGTGACCTCGGTGAGGTCGAAGCAAAGTCTACGCAGCAGATTGAACAGGAGCTGCTCGATAAGCATGAGGCTGAGGTAAGCGATGAGACCGCACCTGAGCCTGAGTCTGAGCCTGAGGCGCCTGCGCTTTCGGAAGATGACGTAAGGTCTTTCTTGAGCAACCGTTACGGAAGGGAGATTGGCTCGTTGGACGAGCTGGCCGAGGTGCGAGAGACGGCACCTGATTTGCCTGAAGACGTAGCTGCGTATTACAAGTACAAGCAGGAGACTGGTCGCGGTCTCGAAGATTTTATGAAAGTCAACCAGAACCTCGACGAAGCCGACGGCGATGGGTTGCTAAAAGAATACCTCCTACAGACTGAAGACGGCCTCGATGCAGAGGACGTAGAGATGATGATGGAGGACTATAAGTTTGATGAAGACCTCGATGACGAGGCCGACATTAAAAAGGCTAAATTAGCCAAGAAGAAAGCTGTTGCTAAAGCGAAGAAATTCTTCGAAGAGCAGAAGGAGAAATACCAAGCACCTCTTGAGTCAAGGGGCGCAGGTTCTCTGGAGGACTCCGAAGAGTATCAAGAGTACAAGCAATATGTTGAGCAGGCGAAGACTTACCAAGAGGAGCAGAAGCGCAGGAAGGAGTGGTTTGACGACAAGACTAACGAGGTGTTCAGTGAACAGTTCAAGGGCTTTGAGTTCAACCTCAACGACAAATCCTATGTGTACTCTCCCGGTGACCGTGGCGAATTGAAGAAGTTACAACAGACTCCCGAGGCTTGGTTAAACAAGTATCTGGATGACAAGGGCTTAGTCAAGGACGCCAAGGGATACCACAAGTCATTAGCCGTCGCGATGAACCCCGAGAAGTTTGCCGAGTTCTTTTACGAGCAAGGCAAAGCAGCTGCGGTGGATGACGTGATGCGAAAGACTAAAAACATCAACATGTCCGAGCGTCCCGTGCCCCAAGCTGTTTCTAAGGGGGAATTCAAAGTTCGAGCCGTCGCACCCAGTTCGGGTCGGGGGCTCAAAATTCGTAGTTCAAGAAACAAATCTTAAGAAAACATGGCAGGTTCAGTAAATGCAACCCCCGGTTTCGACTTGCAACCCAGCGCAGAGCGGGTTCCAGTTGCAACCAACTATATCACCAACTTCGACTTCCTCAACCAGTATCTCCCTGATACTTACGAGAAGGAGTTCGAGCGTTATGGCAACCGCACCGTTGCGGGATTCATGCGTATGGTTGGAGCAGAGATGCCCACCAACTCAGACCTCATCAAGTGGGCTGAGCAAGGTCGTCTCCACACTAAGTACACCAACTGCACTTCTGCTGCGGCTGCTGGCACCGACAACGGCGCTGTATGGACGGTGAATGACGCCCTCAACCCCGGTACTGGCAACATCGCTATCCGTGCTGGCCAGACGGTATTCATCACCGACAACACTGCTGGAAGCGGTCTTACTAATAAGGCTGTCGTTACGTCTATTTCTGGAGACACGTTTACCGTGGCCTACTATGAGGCTGCTGGTCAGGCTATGACCGGTGTCGCTGACCCCGCCGGTGCCGTCGCTTGTACCGTAATGATTTACGGTTCTGAGTTCGCTAAGGGCACTGACGGAATGGTTGGAACCCTCGAGGCTGACGACTTCATCTTCGACAACAAGCCAATCATCATCAAGGACAAGTACGCTGTCTCTGGTTCTGACATGGCTCAGATTGGATGGATTGAGGTGACCACCGAGAACGGAGCTTCCGGATACTTGTGGTACATGAAGTCCGAGCACGAGACCCGTCTTCGCTTTGACGACTACCTCGAGACAGCTATGATTGAGGCTGTTCCCGCTGCACCCAACTCTGGTGCTGAGGGCTTCCTCAGCTCAGGTACTGCTGCTGTCGGTACGGTCAACGCTGGTTCCGAAGGTGTCTTCTACGCTGTTCAGACTCGCGGAAACCTCTGGTCTGGTGGTATCCCAACTGCTTTGGCTGACTTCGACGCAATCATCTCTCGCTTGGATAAGCAGGGTTCGATTGAGGAGAACGTCATCTTCGTTGACCGGGACTTCAGCTTCGCTATCGACGACATGTTGGCTGCTCAGAACAGCTACGGTGCCGGCGGTACTAGCTACGGTCTCTTCGACAACGACGAGCAGATGGCTCTCAACCTTGGCTTCACGGGCTTCCGCCGTGGTTACGACTTCTACAAGTCTGACTGGAAGTACCTGAACGACCCAACTATGCGTGGTGACCTCACCAACGGTGGCATCAACGGCTTGTTGGTTCCTGCTGGAAGCACTACGGTCTACGACCAAGTGTTGGGTAAGAACGCCAAGCGTCCGTTCCTCCACGTCCGCTACCGCGCCTCTGAGACTGAGGACCGCCGGTATAAGACTTGGATTACAGGTTCCGCAGGCGGAGCTGCTACCAGCAGCCTCGACGCGATGGAAGTCAACTACCTCTCTGAGCGTGCTGTGTGCGTCTTGGGAGCGAACAACTTCTTCCTGTTCACCGACTGATTCTAACCGGGTATTGGGGGCGCAATGGGCGCCCCCACTATCCACCCTCTTCAAATAAAATAGAAATGAATACCGATAAAACCTTCCGTCTCACACGAGGCGCCGCTCCCCTTTGTTTTATGATTCCCGGTCGTGGAAGCCAGCGAAAGCCGCTTCTGTATTGGGACGATGAGCGAAACGAGAACCGTGTTCTCCGCTACGCACGCAACCAAAAGAGCCCCTTCGAGGACGAGCAAGACGGCAACGCTATTGTCGAGCCCGTAGTTTTCGAAGACGGATTCCTCCACGTCCCTAAGACCAACCCTGTCTTGCAGGAGTTCCTCCATTACCACCCCATGAACGGGAGTAAGTACGAGGAGGTCAATGAGGAGCGCGATGCTGGCGCTGAGGTGGAGAAGATTAACCTCGAGGTAGACGCCTTGGTCGAGTGCAAGAACATGAGTATCGAAGCCCTTGAGCACGTCTCTCGCATCTTGTTGGGTATCGACCCCTCTCGCCTTACCACCTCGGAGTTGCGCCGCGATATGCTCATCTATGTGCGCCGCGACCCAGAGACATTCCTTCGTGTGGTCAATGACCCAGACTTGAAGTTGCAGTCTAAGATTCAAAGGTTCTTTGACGATAGCTTGCTGTCTTTCCGCCGCAACAAGACGGAGATTTGGTTCAACGGCCCTACAAAGAAGCGCAAGCTCCTGACGATTCCTTTCGGTGAGGACCCTGTGGCTTTGGCTACGTCCTATCTCCTTAGCGACGAGGGCCTTGACACCCTCCGCGCCCTCGATACGTTGCTTGAGGAATGACTACCTTCGGGGTAGATTTTTTTTACCATGCAGAAATTCCTCAACATCAAAGGCACCGCCGCAGCGGCCTTCCAAGGTAATCAGCTCGTTTCTCTGAACGGCCTGAAGACTATCCGCGCCGCTACTGCCACCGCCACTGACACCCTCCTTCAATACGAGGACGGCTCTACTACCACCATCGTTACGGCTGCTCAGACCGACTTCAATGTGCAAGTCCAGTTGCAGAACGCTGTTGAGGCGGCGCTTCAAACGTCATGGACGAACCCCGTCTACGACGTTACGTTGGTTTTGACTCCGACTAGCATCGTCAACGCATAAGCGTATCACTTACTACTAGAGAAAGCCACCTTCGGGTGGCTTTTTCGTTTGGCTCTATCTTAGGGCAATGATTGATTCCGTCCGTCAAACCGTGTTGTCGATTCTCAATAAGAATAACTACGGTTACGTCTCCCCTTCTGACTTCAACCTGTTCGCTAAGCAGGCGCAGCTAGAGATTTTCGAGGGGTATTTTAATGAGCTCAATAAGGCTATCAACGCAGAGAACGCTCGCATGTCTGGTACTGACTATGCGAATATGACCAAGGGGCTCAATGAGGATATCGATGTCTTCTCCGTGTCTAAGCCTTTGGACTTTGAATCTGGCAACCGCTTCTTCACGCCGAGCATAGCTACCACCGGTGACGACTACTACCTTCTCAATAAGGTCTTGGTCTTAAACTCTGAGGCAGAGCCCGTTACGCACAGCCGCATCACCATGCTGGCTAACTCAAACCTGACGGCACCGTCGGCTCAGTACCCTGCCTATACCATCGATAACCCCGCTGCCGGTCAGGTCATCACTCTCTACCCTACCGGCACTACCTACGCTCAAGGCGATGTCCAGTGCCAATATGTGCGGTACCCCCTCGACCCGAAGTGGACGTACATCACGCTGGCTAACGGAGAGCCTGTATTCAATCAGTCGTCTACTGACTACCAAGACTTTGAGGTACCCATCGATGATGAGACCCGGTTGGTATATAAGATATTGCAGATGGCTGGCATGAGTATCCGCGAGGGCGACATCTTCCAGTACGCTAACGCTGAAGAAATCCAGAACGAACAGTAATGGCATATATCACAGACTACCAGTACTACGAGAACGGCGGTGCTGCACCAGAAAATGCCAACTGGGGCAGCTACCAGTACGTCTCTCTAGAAGATATTGTCAACAACTTCTTGTTGATGTACAATGGCAACCACTCCCTTGTTAATAACGAGGAGCGGTACAAGATTCTATTCCATGCCAAGCGTGCTATCCAAGAGTTGAACTACGACTCTTTGAAAGAGATTAAGATTCTCGAGCTCAGCGTTTGTGACAGCTTGCGCTTCGTCCTCCCTCCCGACTATGTCAACTGGGTTCGCATCTCCTTGTATAAGAACGGTGTCTTGCGTCCTTTGACGGAGAATATCCAAACGAACTGGAGCTCAGCGTATCTCCAAGACAACAACTGCCGCATCCTCTTCGATGAGACGGGAGCTATCCTACGCCCTCAAGACTCTACCATCGATTACGATAGGATTACGGGAACCAAGCAAAGCATCTACCTCAACGGCAACAGTCAGTTCGACGGGCAGCCGGGGTACTGCTGCGATGGCCTTTGGTATTTCGACTACAATATCGGGGCCCGCTACGGATTGAATACCGAGACAGCCAATGCCAACCCTACGTTCAGCATCAACAAGAAGGGTGGCGTCATCAATTTCAGCAGCCAGATGGCTGACGAGCTGTGTATCCTTGAGTACGTCAGCGACGGTATGGAGGGCGGCAACAACGCTGAGATTAGCGTGAACAAGATGTTCGAGGAATATGTCTACGCATATATCCAATATGCTATCCTCGATGCTAAGTTGGGTGTGCAGGAATATATCGTGGGTCGGGCGAGAAAGAAAAAGAACGCGCTCTTGCGCAACGCGAAGCTTCGCGTCAGCAACATCCACCCCGGTCGCTTGCTGATGAATATGCGTGGTCGCGATAAGTGGATTAAGTAATGGCAAACCTCGTACGGAACTTCATTAAGGGGCGCATGAACAAGAGCGTCGACGAGCGCCTTGTCCCCAACGGAGAGTATATCGACGCGCAGAATATCCGCATGGGGTCCACCGAGGACTCGGAGATAGGGGCTATAGAAAACACCAAGGGGAATACGCAGCTTACGACGTTGGTATACCCACCTACGGGCACGGCCTTGAGCGCCAATGCCACCTGCTTGGGGGCGTATAGCGATGGTGCCAACGAGTCCATGTACTGGTTCGTCCATGACCCTTCGTTTGTTGACGGCGGTTATGCTGGCGTCCTCGACCTCATCGTCTCGTACAATATGCGCAACGACTTGCTGACGTACCATGTGGTCAGCACAAGCGCATTGAACTTCGACCCTCAGTATCTTATTACGGGCATTGACTTGGTTGATGACCTGCTGTTCTTTACCGACGACATCAACCCCCCTCGCCGTATCAATGTCGGTCAGGCTTACCCCCAGCCTGTAGCTTTTGCTGACAGCGGACTTCTGTATGAAGACATCCTCGTCATCAAGCGCCCACCTTTACAAGCCCCTTTGGTAACGCCTGTGGCGGTGGTGTCTCGCGAGGACTACATGGAGGACCGGTTCCTGTGCTTTGGCTACCGTTGGGAGTATGCCAACAACGAGTACTCGGCTACGTCACAGTTTAGTGCTCCCATCTTCGAGAGCGAGCCATTCGCTTTCACCACCGAGTCGTACCTCAACGAGGGTATGGTCAACTCCGTTCAGGTGTGCGATGTGACAGTACGCACGGGAAGCTCTATAGTCAAGGGTATCGACATCCTGTTCAAGGAGATGGATGACAATATCATCCGCGTCATTGAGAAGGTAGATAAGGCTGACTCTGCTTTGGCGGACAACTCCGACTATACCATCCAGTTTAGCAAGCAGAAGATTTTCACCATCCTCCCTGAGAGCGAGATTCTGCGGCTGTATGACAACGTGCCTAGGCTGGCTAAGGCACAGACCTTGATGGGCAATAGGATTGTCTATGGCAACTACCTCGAGGGGTACGATATGCGCAACCTGAACGGGCTTAACGTCAAGCTTGGGTTCAATGCTTCCCTTGTTCGTTCGCCTTTGGATAGCCCCGATGGCGTCAGCCCTGTAACGCCTTCGGCTCCGAGCCTCCACAGCAACCGCGTTTATGAGATTGGTATCGTCTATATGGACGAATATGGCCGGTCTAGTACGGCACTTGTAGCCCCCAATAATAAGGTAGAGATTGACTGCGGTCAGTCTATTTTCCAAAACCAGATACGGGTTACGATACCGTCCCTTATGCTGGCTCCAGCTTGGGCTGCGCGATACAAGTTTGTCATCAAGCCCGATAGCGAGAACTACGAGACCATCTATACCAATCAAAACTTTGAGTACCCTGCCGACTCAGGAGAGGTGTATTTCCTGCTCGAAGGGGAGAACGCAGCCAAGGTTGAAGAGGGAGACAGGTATATCGTAAAGAGCGATACGTCTGGTGCCGTTACGTCTTGTACTTACGCTACCGTATTGGAGAAGAAGTCTTTCGCCGAGGGCGAGCTAGACGATACGCCGGGCACCCCTGTTCCAGCTATTTCGGGTACATATATGAAGATGAAGCCCGGATTCACTTACGGCCTTCCTTCCGGAGTGGAAAATATAACCCCCGGAGAGCAGTCTGCCGGAACCAACGGTGGTGATGACCAGCGCACAGAGGGAGGAGCGCAAGTAGCGGGCGACTATCCATATTTGGTTTACACCGGTTTTGATTTGGACGACATCAAGACTGGTACGCGGATTAGGCTCACCATAAGCTTTACTCGTCAGGGTCGCGGAGATGCTAGTTGTGAGACTAGAACCTTAGACTTTGACCATACATGGGAAGTCGAGGACGACTACTTAAATATTATAGACTGGTTCTACGGAAGTTCGGGTCCTTCAGGTATCGCTAATGACGTAATTGACACCATCGAAGCTGCGGAAGGTGTTTCTGGCGACCCTGCTGTAGACGCTCCGACAAATGAGGTTCAGGCGGCCACCGCAAGTGCTCTCCCAAACTTTGGAATAGGGGGTAATGGTTTGGTCAACAAGTTGTTTTTTAACCAGACGGGAACCGCCGACCCTGAGTTTGTAATTATCGGAACCAACAAGTGTTCCGGTGGATTTGGCTCTGGCAGCAGCCCCAACCGCCGCTCAAGGATTAAGGCCGAGTGGACGATAACGCGCTCTACCGACGCCATCGTTTTCGAGACGGAACCGCAGCCAGCTTTGCCCGACCTGTGGTATGAGTCGAGTGCATCGTATGTTGTTGACCCGTTTGGTAATCACTATGGTAACGTGCAGAATCAGATTAATGCCATTGGTCAGTCCGGCATTACCGACACGGCGTTCTTCAACTGCATCAGCTACGGCAATGGTGTCGAGAGCTATAAGATTCGTGACTCCATTAGCGGTAAGCCCATCACCTTGGGCAACCGCGTTACTACGACCAGTGACGAGAGGTTCTCTGAGGTGCGACGTTTTGCTGACCTGACGTACAGTGGCGTTATCAACGATGAGACCAACATCAACAAGCTCAATGAGTTCAACCTTGGGCTGCTCAACTTCAAGCCGCTAGAGGACAG
>ENA-OQVM01002525-OQVM01002525.1-marine-metagenome-genome-assembly--contig:-NODE-2525-length-21195-cov-5.650961_pt1 | contig 21195 bp, 17 predicted proteins | sample MGYA00237776_ERZ505498 | MGnify/ENA primary metagenome ERZ505498 (study PRJEB26159, sample SAMN06265151) | marine metagenome | isolation source: Helgoland LTER site | place: Germany:Helgoland, sampling... | reverse complement strand
TTACCTTGGATCTAAATAAATTATTAAAAAAGAAATCAGGTAGTGTTGAAGAACTTACAAAAGGCATAGATTATCTTTTTAATAAGAACAAAGTTAAAAAATATTTAGGAACTGCTAAAATCATTTCTTCTAATGAAATAGAGATTAATAATAATGGAAAAATAGAAAACATACATGCAGAAAAAATTATTATAGCAACAGGATCCACACCTACAATTCTTCCTAATATTGACATAGATGAGACACAAATAGTAACCTCAACAGGCGCTTTAGATTTAAAAAAAGTCCCCAAAAAACTAATTGTAATTGGTGCAGGAGTTATAGGCCTAGAAATGGGTACTGTCTGGAGAAGACTTGGCTCCGAGGTAGAGGTTATTGAATTTCTGCCCAGAATATTGCCTGGAATGGATAACGAAGTTGCAGATAAATTTATGAAAATTTTACAAAAGCAAGGTCTGAAGTTCAAGCTTAGCCATTCTTTAGAAAGTGTTAAAAAAGTTGATGGAAAGGTTATGTTATCTATTAAAGATACTAATACTAACAGTTTAAAACAAATAGATGCTGATGTGGTTTTAATTGCTGTAGGCAGAAAACCAAACACTAGTGGATTAGGTCTTGCAGAGTTAGGTTTGGCAACTGACAAACATGGCTTTATCGAAATCAATAATAAATTCGAAACCTCTATAAAGAATATTTACGCAATTGGAGATGTAATCAAAGGACCGATGTTGGCCCACAAAGCGGAAGAAGATGGAGTAGCCGCAGTTGAAATAATTAATGGAGAAGCAGGTCACGTTGATTATAATTTAGTTCCAGGAATAATATACACAGCACCTGAAGTGGCTGTCATAGGTAAGACTGAAGAAGAATTAAAAAATGATGGTATTAGCTATAATAAGGGAGTATTTCCTCTAACTGCTAATAGCAGGGCTAAAGCAATTGGTCATACAGATGGAATGGTAAAAATCCTAGCTGATAAATCTACTGATAAAATTTTAGGTGCACACATGATTGGTCATGAAGCTGGAACTGTAATCCATGAGCTTTCAATTGCCATGGGTTTTGGAGCATCCTCAGAAGATGTAGCCAGAATTTGTCATGGGCACCCAACTGTAAATGAGGCAATCAAAGAAGCTGCGCTGGCCACTTACTCTAAGGCGATACATTCTTAATTCGCACCCATTTTGCTGTAAAAAACTAAAAGAATCACGCCAATTATAATTAATCCTATTCCTAGAATTGCTAGAAAATCAGGTATTTCTTTGTACTTTAATGCTCCTATGATTGTGATTGCAGAGATACCAACAGCTGCCCATATTGAATAGGTGATTGCAATAGGGATTGTTTTCATTGCAAGCATCATAAAGTAGAAAGCTGTTCCATAACCTAAAACAACAAAAATGCTAGGTATTAATTCTGAAAAATTATTAGTGCTTTTTAGATATGTTGTTCCAACAACTTCTCCGATAATAGCAATAAAAAGATAAAAATAACCCAATTCAAACCTCATAGATAATAAGATCATTTATAATGTTTGACTTAACTAAATACAATATGAGAATATCATAATTTTATAGGGTTTTGATTAATGAATGAAATTCAAACAAGTTCACAATATCTATTAAATAATAATTTTAATGAAGAAAGAAAAGATTTAGCCGCAGCATTTAGATGGGCAGAAAGAAGTAATCTACATGAAGCCGTTGCCAATCATTTTAGTTTAGCAGTTAACTCTGATGGAACTCAGTTTTTGATGAACCCAAATATGTGGCATTTTTCTAGAATCAAGGCGTCTGATCTACTTTTGTTAGATGTTAACGACAAAACTGTTCTTAAAAAAGAAAATGCTCCTGATGCAACAGCATGGGGTTTGCACGGTGCTATACATAAAATGTGTCCTCATGCGAAATGTATAATGCACGTTCATTCAATATTTGCCACGGTTTTAGCTTCTTTGGATGATTGTTATCTACCACCTATCAATCAGGTTGCCTCAATGTTTTTTGGAAGACAAGTTGTTGACAAGAAATATGGTGGTCTAGCTTTCGAAGAAGAAGGTGCAAGATGTGCAAAATTATTGTCAAATCCTAAAAAGCATACTTTTATAATGGGTAACCATGGTATTTTAATATTCGGACAAAATGTAGCAGAGACTTTTAACCGTTTATTTTATTTTGAGAGAGCAGCAAAAATGTATATTAATGCTCTTCAAACAGGAAAAAAAATCAGTATTTTAGATGATGATATTGCAGAAAAAACTGCTGAAGAGTTAGATAACGAAGAATTGCCTAACCCAGCTGGTACAGCATTCTTAAGAGAAATAAGGTTGATACTAGATCAAGAAAATTCTGACTATAATAAGTAATAGAATATTAATTAAATTTGTTGTTCATATTAATAATTATTAAAGACAAATAATGATTTACCTAACTAATTTTCCAGTACCAAAAAGTTTGACCTTAGTTATAGAATAGCTCCCCAAAAATTTAAAATTTACTCTTGAAAATTACATAGTTAATAACCAATTATTTATACATATCTTAATACAAAAGGGGATTCCTAGATGACTAATATGAGTAATAAATTTGAGGCAGATACAGGTAAAATATTAGATATAGTCATAAATTCTCTCTACTCTGAAAGAGAAATATTTTTACGTGAATTAGTGTCAAATGCTTCAGATGCTCTTGATAAGAGAAAATATTTAGGTCTAACAGATAAGAAAATAAATAATTCTTCTGATGTCTCTGAAATAAAAATCGAAGTTAATAATAAAGAAAAAATATTAACAATTTCAGACAACGGCATAGGTATGAATGAAGAAGATTTAAAATCATCTTTGGGAACTATTGCTAGATCAGGAACAAAAGCTTTTCTTGAACAAGTTGCAAGTAATACTAAAGACAAGAAATCTGATATGTCTATGATTGGACAATTTGGTGTAGGTTTTTACGCTTCTTTTATGGTGGCTGATAGCGTTGAGGTTGTATCAAAAAAAGCTGGTGAAGAACAAGCTTGGAAATGGTCTTCTGATGGAAAAACTGGTTTTGATTTAGTGAAAACTGACAAAGAGACTGCTGGGACATCTATAACTTTAAAATTAAAAAAAGACGCTAAAGAATTTTTAGAGGAAACAAGGCTTCAATTTGTTGTAAGAAAATATTCTGATCATATTTCATATCCAGTTAAATTATTAGAAATTGATAAAAAAGATGCTGAAGAAAAAACATTAAACGAAGCCTCTGCTTTATGGACAAGACCTTCTAAAGATATAACTGAAGAGCAGTATCAAGAATTCTTCTCTCACATTGGTGCTGGTTTTGGTAAACCATTATTAACAATGCATAATAATACAGAAGGTACAATAAGTTATACTAATTTGATATGTGTTCCATCAACAAGGCCTTTTGATTTATTTAACCCTGATAGAAAATCATCCTTAAAATTATATATAAACAGAGTTTTTATAACAGATAAGTGTGACGCCTTAGTTCCTAGTTATCTAAGATTTATAAAAGGTTTAGTTGATACTCAAGACATTGATTTAAACGTAAGTAGAGAAATGCTTCAGAATAACCCTGCTGTATCAAAAATAAGCAAATCGCTGGTTGGAAAAATTTTAAGAGAACTTAAAAAAGTAAGTGAAAAAAATGTTGATGGTTATAAGAGTTTTTGGAAAGAATATGGGGCTGTTTTAAAGGAAGGTCTGTATGAAGATGCGGAAAGAAAAGAAACCTTATTAGATTTATGTAGGTTTTCTACTAATGAAAACGATGAGATAATGTCATTATCTTCTTATTTAGAAAAAATGCCAGAGAATCAAAAAGATATTTATTATATTTCAGCTGAAACTAGATCACAAGCTTTAGCCAGTCCACATTTAGAAGGTTTTAAGTCAAAAAATATTCCAGTTTTAATAATGACTGATGCAATTGATCAGTTTTGGTTGCCTATGATTGGATCTTTTAAGGACAAAAAATTTACATCTATAACTCAAGGACAAATTAATCTAGATGATTTAGATGAAAAAAATAAAGATAAAAAATCTGATAGTAAAGATCAAAAAGAAAAGCAAGATAAAGAGTTTGTTGATCTAATAGCACAGATGAAAGTTGTTTTGGGAGAACAAGTTAAGGATATAAGGTTGTCTTCTAAATTAACAGATAGTCCCGTATGTTTGGTTGCAGACGATGGTGATATGGACATTGCAATGGAACAGCTTATGGCACAAAGGGACACTAATTATAAAGGGGCACCACGTATCTTAGAGATCAATGGTGATCATTCCCTTATTAAAAATATGAAATCATTACTGAGTAAAAAAGAAAATAACGATTTAGTTAGTGATGCTGGAACCTTGTTATTTGAACAAGCTAGATTGTTAGAAGGTAAAATGCCAGCAGATCCAGCTCAATTTAGTAAGATAATGAACCAGTTTTTACTGAAAGCTATTCCTGAATAACTTAATGTTTATTTTTATATAAATAATAAAAACTAGTTATTAATAGACATAACAATCCAAAGAACACGTTTATTTGGATAGTTGTGTCTACTGGTACTTGTGTGATTATCCAAGATAAATTTATTAATCCAAGAGGAGCAGTACCGATACAGGTAGCTAAAATGCCAAAATTATTTCCTTTTGAGGTCGCAGACGCTTGATATACTAGTGCTCCCTGCATTGTACTAAACCCAGATAAGAAAATGCCACCAAACGTTAGGCTTATAAAACCTAGTAATAGACTTGGTGAAAATGAGAACATAATCATACCAACAAAAAACCCAGTAATTCCTGCTACAAAAATAGAAACAAGTTGTTTTTGAGGTGATATATTTCCAATTATTAAGGCACCAATGAGAGCGCCAAAACCTTCTGAAGAGGCTAATACACCGATATTAAATTCAGATAGTATTAACTTTTCTCTTCCAAGAACTGGTATTAACGAAACTAAAGGAAATCCAAAAATGTTAAAAATTAAAGTAATTATTAATACTAACCTTAAGCTGGCCAAATTATATGCATTTTTGCCTGTTTTTAATATTTCCTTTAATAGGCCATGAGCCCAATGTTGTTTTATTATGGGTTCAATTTTTGTACTAGGGGATATAAGGATATGTTTTTTTGACTTTTGAAACTTTATTATAAATCCTAGTGCCAGAATATACATAAAAAATTGGACACTAAAAATACCAGCTAATCCTACGAAAGCATAGAGTGATCCAGCACATAAAGGACCAATTAACCTTGTTGCATTATTTGATAGAGTTTCCATTGCAAGAGAAGAGCTTAAAAGTTTTTGATCAATGTTATCTACTAGGACACGCCTTCTGACTGCTAGGTCTACTACCCAAGTAATGCCATTTATAAATGCAAGTAGAAAAGCAAAGATAACATTAAAATTGCCTGTAAAAACAAGTAGTATAGCAATACCAGTTGAAATATTAGAAAGTGTATATATAAATTTGATAACTGAAATTGGTGATATTCTCTCAGAAATTGTCCCAATTACAATTCCTAAAAGGCTCATGGGCAACATTCTAGCCGCAAAAATTATAGTAACTAAATATGGTAACCCCAGTTCTTGAAGTGCAAATAAACTTAAAGCAAGAAATTCCATGGCGCGGGCGATACCTGTCATGCAACCGGCACCCCACAAAATTCTAAAATCAATATTTTTGAAGCATTGTTTTATCATTTAGTTAATTATTTAATATTTTGATGGACTTCAATAACATTTCCTTCTGGATCATGAAAAAAAACCTGATGCCATTCTTTGGCAAAAGTAGTTCCATAATCTGAAAATGGAATATTTTCTTTTTTGAGTTTATCAATAAATGAATTTATATCATCGGTTCTAAATGCAATATGTCCTTTATCCACAGGGTTAATAGTATGGTTGTTCTTAAAGGCAACATTTATATCACGTTCCGCTAAATGCATCTCTATTTTACCTTCAGTTACAAAATTAATTTTTCCGCTGTAACCGCTATCAAAAGTCTCTTCGGTTCTAGGAAAATGTTCAGTTGGAATACTATCCATCTCAAGAATATTTTTATAAAAATCGTTCATGCTATCCACATTTTTAGAAACAAAATTTATATGGTGAAATTCTAACTTCATTTGTAATCTCCAAGGCATTTATTGAAAATAAAATTTATTCTATTAAAGACTAATTATTTACTCAGACAAATAATCTAGTATTAAAAATATTACATATTATATTATATTATATGTATTATGTAAATTTATGAGGAACAATATGCCTGACACAACTATGCAAGTAGATAATTTAGAACCACAAGATTCTATGATAACAGAAGTAAGAGAATCTGTTGCTAAACTTTGTGGAGATTTTCAAGGTGATTACTGGCGTAAACTAGATAGGGAGCAGGCCTATCCCACTGAATTTGTTACGGCTCTTACAGATGCGGGCTTTTTAGGGGCACTCATACCTGAGGAATATGGTGGCGTTGGTTTAGGAATGGTTGCAGCATCAGTAATTTTAGAGGAAATACATCATCAAGGTTGCAACGCAGCAGCATGCCATGCTCAAATGTATACCATGGGAACAGTCCTTAGACATGGTTCTGACGAACAAAAAAAGGAATATTTACCTAAGATTGCCGATGGAACTCTAAGATTACAAGCGTTTGGTGTAACAGAGCCAACAAGCGGTACTGATACAACAAGTTTAAGAACTGTGGCAGTTAGAGATGGTGACGATTATGTTATAAACGGCCAAAAAATTTGGACAAGCAGAGCTGAACATTCAGATTTGATGTTACTATTAGCAAGAACTAAACCTTTAAATCAAGTGTCTAAGAAGACAGATGGTTTGTCTGTATTTCTTCTCGATATGAGAAAAGCTAAAGGAAATGGTTTAACAATTAGACCAATTAGAACAATGATGAATCATGCTACAACAGAAGTTTTCTTTGATAACCTTAGAATTCCAGCATCTAACCTTGTTGGTGAAGAAAATAAAGGTTTTAAGTATATTTTATCAGGTATGAATGCTGAAAGAATATTAATCGCAGCTGAATGTATAGGTGATGCAAAATGGTTTACTAAAAAATCAACTAATTATGCTAATGATAGAAATATTTTTGGAAGAGCCATTGGTCAAAATCAAGGTGTTCAATTTCCAATAGCAAAAGCATATGCCCATATGAAAGCAGCTGAATTAATGGTATACCATGCCGCTAAATTATATGAAGCTGGTAAACCTATAGGAGAAGAAGCTAATACAGCTAAGTTGTTAGCTGCTGATGCTTCATGGGAGGCTGCCGAAGCTTGTGTTCAAACACATGGTGGATTTGGTTTTGCTGAGGAATATGATGTAGAAAGAAAATTTAGAGAAGCGAGGTTATATCAGGTGGCTCCTATATCAACAAATTTGATTCTTTCTTATATAGCAGAACATGTCTTAGGAATGCCAAGATCTTATTAATATTTTTATTTATTTTTAGCAGCAAGGTTTTTAAGGTTCCATCTTAGAATATCACTGGTATTAACGTTAGCTAAAAATTCAAAACCTTTTGTTTTGTTAGTAATTTCTTCTGCAATTTTTTTAGAAGCAGGCTTTTTTGCTATTGCACTAATTTTTATCCAACTTTCCCCTTTTGTGTCTTTTGTTAAAGAAGATAAGGATAAAACTAAACCACTTGTCGTTTCAAAAGTTAGTGTAGGTAAGTTGACTAGGTTTTTTGTTTTTGATCTTCTGACATCGTAAAAATAAAACCCATTTATAGTTTCTCTAATATCAGTTAGTTTTGATTGATCAACGTCAAAATTTAAATTTTTTGGGTAAGATAATTTTAATATCTTTTCCTCAGTTTCAACTTTGAAAATTTTAGTTTTATTTGACAACGATGCACTAAGAAAATCTTTGTTATTAATTGTAAAGAGTAAACTCTCAAACCAATCAGACTTACTCGTAGGCATTCTAATCGCTCCTTTTAGAAGGAAGCTTTGATTATCATCAGGCATTCTTGCGAATTGTCCTCCACTTAATCCACCTACGCTAGGATCTGTCTTTCCAAACAAAATAGAAGAAAAAATTGATCCATCTTTTTTTGTTAACGTGATCTTGGTTGCGTATCCTTCACTTTCAATGTCACTTTTATTTAGTTCAGGTAATAATAAATTTAATTCTACATGTCTTTTTGGATCGTTAGTCTTTTTTTCTTCAATCGTAAGAAGAGATAAACTTGTAATTAAGTTTTCCCATATACCTTTTTTAAGAGGATAACCAGATGTAGATATGTAACTATTTTCTTCTTTAATCAAGTCAATATTATTATCAAATGAATTTATTGATATAAGGGTAATATCGTTAACGTTTTTTGTAAAATTTTTTAAAAAAACAGTGTCTCTGTCACTAAAGTTATATGTTTGAGAATTAAAATTAATTGAGACAGCAGCTAAAATTATTGATAAAAAAGAGAGTATAGTTAAGTTTAAAAAGCTTTTTTTTGTCATGTTATTATCCAGTGTTTAATTTAATAAGAATTTTTTCTTCTTCGTCTTAAAGAAATTAAAAGAGCTATACTTGCAAAAAATATTGGAAGAATTGCCACGTTTATAGAGATAATCCATTTTTTTAAAGCCTCTACATCTCTTCTTAAATCAAATTTAACAGTTCTTAATTGTGATCTAGTTGACATCATTTCAGATTTGAACCCATCAATTGCCTTTAGTGTCTCAGGAGAAAGGATATCACTTTCATCTTGATTGTTTTGAGTTAAGGTTCGTATTTTATCTTCCATACCTTTTAATTTTTTTGCTAGCATTTGCTCTTGAAGTTGGAATTTTTGTTCAGCAATTTTCTCTAATGAAATAATTTTTTCAAATGGACGCCATGAAGTGCCCTTACCTCTCAAATCAGATAAAATGTTTCCACCTATCATTTTCTCAACAACATTTAAAACAAAGTCACCATTATTTGCAAAAGCTCCTCTTTGTGTAAGCCAATTACGATCCATAAGCATATCTGCATCGGATACTAATAAAATATTAGACTTATTTATAGACTTCATTAACTGTTCTGTGTCATCGCTTTTCTTAAAGTTTTGGAATGATGTTTTTAAATCTGATTTTATCCATCCAGATACTATATGTTTTTGGTCTTTAGCTTTAATATCTGATAAAAGATCTCTTGGATCTCCTTTTGGGTTTCCGGCCTTTTGAGCATCACCTAAACCTGATTTTATGCTTGAGGTTATAATAGGTTCTAACATTATTTTGTCATTATTTGATATAAACGAGCCAGCAGTCGTCATTACTATAGTACTTAGGTTTGAGAGGGAACTTTCATTTTGATTTAAACCATCTCCTCTTATGTTTAACCAAGGGTAGTTAGTAACTTGAATATCGCGCCCATTTATATTTCTTGAAATACGAAAACCATACTCAGCATCTAAAACAGCTTTTTTGTCGTCAAAATCTACGCCCCATGTATTTAGTAACTTTTTTAAATTTGATCTTGGGTTTATTGGAGGAACACCTTGCTGTCTACTAATTTCTGTTTCAGCATAAGGATCTAAAAATATCAGGGTTGGGCCACCTTTTAATACCCACTGATCTATCATATAAAGCGTTTCATCAGACAAATATTTTGGATGAATGATCATTAAAACTTTTGTTGCTTTATTTAATGTGTTGACGCTTTCATTAACCATTTCAACCTGAAAAAGTTGTTTCATTTGTGTAAGGATTTGTTGTTCTGGCTTTCCAATTCTACTATCTGCTTTAAGCCCAAGATTATCTATAAGACTTATTACAGGTTTATTGATTTGACTTAATTCAGATATTAAACTTGATAAATCATATTCTAAAAAAGTTTCTCTTTCAGGAGAAAAAATAGGTATATTCTTCTGTCCAGTAGTAGAGTTTGTTGCTGCTAAACCAAAATAGAGAGCATCTGACATTTCAGTAGCGTTAAATGAATTAATTCCCATGCCAACTGCTCTATCTTCAGCATCTGAAAATGGTTTTGGATCAATTATTTCAAGCGTAACTTTCCCATCTGAGATGTTCCTATATGTTTTAAGCATAGTTTGTACTCTATTTGCATAGGTGGATAGTTGTGGTACGTCTTTTACTAAGTTACTTGAAATAAAAAGTCTTATATGAATAGGCTCATTTAGGTTTTTTAAAAGAGATTTAGTTCCATCAGATAGTGAATATAGTTTGTTTTCAGTAAAATCTATTCTTGAAGAAGCAAGCATATTATTAGTTATAATGTTAATACTAAAAAATATGAGTATAGATAATAGTATAGATAATTTTATAAGCGTTCTAGGTTTTATGTTTTTAAATGAATTCATTATATCCTCAATCTGCTTTTTTAATTTGAACAAGTTGAATATTTATCCAAAGGCACAAAATAATCATTGAAACAAAAAATATTAAAGTTGATAAATCAAAAACTCCCATTTGAACTCTACTAAAGTGTGATAAGAAAGACATTGATCCAATTGTTTCTGTAATCCAAATTGGTGCCCAAGATCTAACAGTGGATAAAACCAGACTAAAGCCAGCCATAATTAATATAAACCCACTTATGGATGAAATAATAAAAGCAATAACTTGGTTTTTTGTAAGAGTTGAAAGACAAGAAGTTAAAGCTAAGAATGCTCCAGCCATTAACCAACTAGTTAAATATGATATAAAAATAACGCTATTATCAGGGTTTCCTAAATAATTTACAGTAATCCAAATAGGAGTAGAAAGTAAAAGTGCAATGAGTGTAAACACCCAGCTAGCAAAAAATTTACCTATAACTAGTTGTGAATTTGTGACAGGTAGTGTCATTAGTAGTTCTATAGTACCAGAACGTCTTTCTTCTGCCCATAGCCGCATTCCAATTGCAGGCATTAAAATTAAAAATAACCAAGGGTGCCAAGCAAAAAAAGCTGTTAAATCAGCTTGGTCGCGCTCAAAAAACCGACCAAGAAAAAAGGTCATTCCTGAAGAAAGAGCTAAAAAAACAAGTAAAAAAATTGATGCAAGAGGTGTTCTGAAATAGCCTCTCAACTCTCTATCAAAAATTATAAAAGTTTTATTTAAATATGCATTCATCTTTAATATCCAAATATGTTGGTAGTTAATCTATTTTTACTGAGTTATTTTTCTAAAAATATCATCTAAGCTAGGTTTTATAAAATTAGCTTCATTTATATCAAGTTTATATTTTTTTAACTGTGTCATTATTTTATTAAGATTAATATTTTCCTTTTCATCTTCAATTAATATTAAAGTGTCAGTGATATTCAAATTCTTAACTGTTACTTTTTTGTAATCAAGTGAAGACTTTATGTCTTTGATTTGGGTGTTGTTGAGTTTATTAGCAACTTTCAATGAGAACATATTTTTTTTATTAAATTGTTTTCCTAAGTTATCAGGTGTTTCGTTCGCAAGAAGTTGCCCGTTTGCTATTATTACAGTCCGAGAACATACAGCTTCAACTTCTTCTAATATATGTGTTGATATAACTATTGCTTTATTAGTAGAAATTTTTTTTATTAAATCTCTCATTTCGTACTTTTGATTTGGATCTAATCCATCAGTTGGCTCATCTAAGATAAGAATGTCAGGGTCGTGTATAAGAGCTTGTGCTATACCAACTCTTCTTTTAAAGCCTTTAGACAAAGTCTCAATTGGCTTATGCCACACCTCTTTTAAATTTATTTGTTCAGCCATGTCTGATAATCGTGTATTTAACAACTCATTGTTATTCAATCCTCTCATTTTGCCTACAAAGGATAAAAACTCTGAAACTTCCATATCTGAATATGATGGAGCTCCTTCTGGAAGATAACCAATAGATTTTTTTGCTTCTAGAGGTTTAGTTTTTAAATCTATACCTTCAATAAAAATTTCACCTCCATCAGGTTCTAGAAAACCGGTTAACATTTTCATTGTTGTAGATTTTCCGGCTCCGTTAGGGCCTAAAAACCCAACAACTTCTCCTCTTTCAACGGTTAAATTAATATTGTCAACAGCAACAAAATCTCCAAAAGATTTTTTCAAATTTTTAGCTTCTATAAGTTTTATAGACAAATCTTAACATCCTTAATTAAGTGTGTAATATAATGTAATTTAAATTTTTATTAAAATGAAAACCATAATAAAATTTATTTTTACTTCTACTATATTTTTTTTAAAATTAGTATCATAAAAAATACTCTAATTTAATTTATTACAAAAATTTTCCTACATTTGGCAAAGAAGGATATCCAAATTGCTTTTCAAAAGCTAAAGCAATCTCAACGGCTTTATTATCTTCATTTTTATTACATATTATTTGTAAACCAATAGGAAGTGTTTCTTCATGCTTTGCGTTTTTACAAAAATTTTGAATTGGGTACGAAATTGCACATATACCAAAAATATTTACAGGTTGAGTATTAGCGGAAGCCAAAAGACTTCTTTCATGAAGTTCTCCACCAATTTTTGATTTGCTTACATCTAATGCTTGCATAACAGTCGTTGGAGATAAAAGAGCATCATATTTAGTGAAATGTTTATCTATCATAATTTCTAATTCTAAAAGTCTGTTTTTGGCATTAATGTAGTCAACTGAAGAAACATCTAAGCCTAGTTTAGCTCTGTTTCCAGTAACAGGGTCCATCTTATCAACATTTTTCAAAAATCTGTCTTTCCCAAATGCGCTAATAATTTCTGATCCAACTATTCTCGGGAAAAGAGTTGTTTTTTCATTAGCTTCTGGAATGATCACATCCTCAATTCTTGCACCAAGATTTATTAATTCTTCGCATAATTTTTCAAAAGCTTCTGTAACATCAGGATCTAAATTTGTTGTAAAGGGCTCTTTTAATTTTCCAAAAGACATGCCTTCTATACTAAGAGGTTTGGTTTTGGGCGTTGATCCATTGTATGCATCAAAAATAAATTTAGTATCTTCAACTGACCGTGCGATTGGACCAGGTGTATCTAATGTAGGAGACAGTGGAAAAATACCGTCGGTTGGCCATTTGTCTTTAGTTGTTTTTAAGCCAACAATTCCATTTAGTGATGCTGGTATTCTAACCGAACCACCAGTATCAGTCCCAATTGCAAAAGCGGCTAACCCAGAGGCAACAGCCACAGCAGATCCGCTACTAGAGCCGCCCGGCATTCTGTGAGTTTCGATATCCCATGGATTTTTTGGAGTGCCTTTATGTTTATTTAAACCTGTGGCCCCTAAAGCAAATTCAACAGTATGGGTTTTTCCTAAAATTATACATCCTAATGATTTTAGCCTTTTCACCAGTGACCCTTCAGGTCCTGTAATATCATCAGAAATTATCTGAGACCCATTTGTAGTAGGCATTCCATCTACAGAACAAATATCTTTAATTGCAATTGGTATTCCCATTAAAGGTCCAAGATCAACACCATTTATAAAGAGCTTGTCTATACCATCTGCCCAATTTAAGCTTTGTGCTTTATCAAGATATATATATGCGTTTAGATATGGGTTTAATATCTCAATTCGTTTATAATATGTAGATGTTAATTCAACACAACTAATCGAGCCATTTCTTAATTTTTCTCCTAATTGTTTAATAGATAATCCTGTGAGAGGATCATTAGGTAATTTTGGTTTTGAATTGTTCATCACATTCTCCTCAATTTTTAAATTGATTTTTCATTGACCCAAAAATACCCTTTAATCTGGGTGACGTGGAGCAGTCAGCTTCTAATATCATTTTGGGTTCTACAGGTACATGAATACCAACATATCTAACTGCTTTATATTTTGGATTTGACAGAAGTTGAACTTTTCTATCTGACTTAAGCATTAGCCTAGCAACGCCCTTTTTAAATGGAAAAATTAAATTCGTTCCAGGCACAGCCACCACAAAACTGTCATTATCAAAGGAGCATTTGTTATTTAAAGTTATAGTCACAGATATAACTTTGACAGGCTTTAGGACTTGTTGGATATTAGGCATACCAAACCACAGCATCAAACCAATAATTGAAATTCCTACAATTAAAAAAATACTTTTAATAAAAAAATTCATTGATACCTTAAAATAAACACTCTAAATCTAACTAATCTGGATGAATTTAATTTTAAACTAAAACTTAACATATCTAAAGATATTATTAAAAAATCATTTGATATTAATTAGGATTAATAATGAGCGATGAATTTGATAGAATAAAGAGATTACCTCCTTATGTTTTTGCTGAAGTAAATAGACTCAAGGCTGAATTAAGAGCAAAAGGCAAGGACATAATAGATTTTGGAATGGGTAATCCTGACATGCCTACTCCTAAACATATTAGAGAAAAATTAAAAGAGACCGTTGAAAAACCAGGCACCGGTAGGTATTCAACTAGTAGAGGTATTACTGGGCTAAGAAAAGCTCAAACTGCATATTATAAAAGAAGGTTTGGTGTAGAATTAGACCCAGAAAATGAAGTAGTTGTTACACTAGGCTCTAAGGAAGGACTGGCAAATTTAGCACAAGCCATAACTTCGCCAGGAGATATAATATTATCTCCAAACCCCTCATATCCAATACATCCTTATGGTTTTATTATTGCTGGCGCATCTTTACGTCATCTACCTGCAATGGATGAAGGGGTCTTTAATCCAAACTTATATTTAGAAAGATTAGAAAGATCAATAAGGGAGAGTGTTCCAGCACCGGTGGCACTAATAGTTTCTTTTCCCTCTAATCCGACTGCACAAGTTGCGTCATTAGACTTTTATGAAGAAGTTGTGAAAATAGCTTTGAAATACAATGTCTATATATTATCGGATTTAGCATACGCTGAAATCTACTATGACGGTATTTTACCTCCTTCAATTTTACAGGTTCCAAGAGCAAAAGAAATAGCTGTTGAATTTACCTCTATGTCAAAAACTTATGCAATGGCTGGTTGGAGAATTGGCTTTGCAGTAGGCAATACAAAATTAATCAACGCTCTAACTAGGATTAAATCTTACCTTGATTATGGTGCTTTTACACCTGTACAAGTTGCAGCAGCAGCTGCTTTAAACGGTCCTCAAGATTGTGTTTTAGAAATCAGAAACACCTATCAAAAAAGAAGAGATGTTTTAATAAATTCGATGTCACGAGCTGGATGGAATATACCTAGTCCTAAAGCAAGTATGTTTGCTTGGGCACCTCTACCAGAGAAATTCAAAAATCAGGGTTCATTGAAATTTGCAAAAGAATTGATGCTTAAAGCTGACGTGGCTGTCGCGCCAGGTGTAGCTTTTGGCGAATACGGGGAAGGTTTTGTAAGAGTTGGTTTAGTTGAAAATGAACATAGAATTAAACAAGCTGCAAAAAATATAAAAAAATTATTGCAGTAAATTATTAAAAAGCTTTAAAAATTGAATACAAAACGTTTAATATGAGAGATCCTTATTTTGAGTAAAATATATAGTAATAGTATCAATAGGGACTTTTCTGATATTGGAAGATCTAATGTGATAAGCTCTAACGCTATGCTTGCGTCTTCACATCCAATTGCTTCTTCTGTTGGAATTGAAATATTAAAAAATGGAGGAAACGCTGTCGATGCCGCATTAGCGATGAATGCAGTTTTATGTGTTGCAGAACCCCACATGACTGGGATAGGAGGGGATTGTTTTGCGATGCTCTCAGTCGATGGAGGCACCAACATCAAAGCTCTTAATGGATCAGGCAAAGCTTCAGAAAATGCTTTTGCAAGAAATTTACGTAATAGAAATGTTTCAGTAATTACTCCAGAAATGCCTGATGCTATTACTATTCCTGGTGCGGTTGCAGGTTGGAGTTTGCTTCATGAAGAACATGGTCATATGCCTTGGAAAGAAATATTTCATCCAGCTATAGATTATGCCAAATCTGGAGTTCTTGTTCATGAAAGAGTAGGGCTTGACTGGTCAAAAAATACTGAAAAATTATCTAAAGATAAAGACACTTTTAATGTATTTTTAAAAAATGGGAAACCATTTAAAGCTACTGATAATTTTATTAATTCAAATTTATCTGAAACTTTTAAAACAATTGCTGAGGAAGGCTCTCAAGGATTTTATCATGGATGGGTAGCTGACGACATGATTAATAAACTTAAGTCTATTGGTGGGAGCCATACTCTAAACGATTTTAATAATGCAAACGCAGAATGGGTAAGTCCCATTTCGAGACATTATCGAAATATCAAAATACATGAGTGTCCACCTAACGGCCAAGGGTTAGTTGCATTAATAATTTTAGCAATTCTTGAAAAATTTAATCCTAACCAAATGTCTAAAGCAGATTACATGCATGTGTTTTGTGAAGCTGTCAAAATAGGTTATTATTTAAGAGATAGATATTTAGCAGACACTAAAACTAACAAGCTATCTGTTGATCAGTTTTTAAGTGACAAAATGATAGATTCATTCATATCTCAAATTGATATGAATAAAGCTAAAATATATGAAAAAACTCATTTTCCTGACCATCCAGATACGATTTATCTTACAGTTAGAGATAAAAATGGTATGACAATTTCATTTATCAACTCTCTTTTTGATGCATTTGGAAGTGGTATAACTGCTCCAAAAAGTGGTATTTTATTCCATTGTAGAGGGAGAGCTTTTAATCTTATCAAAGATCATCCAAATGAACTCAACCCTAATAAAAGACCTCTTCATACTATTATACCAGCAATGATCTCAGAAAATGATAAATTAATAGGGTCTTTTGGAGTTATGGGTGGACAATATCAAGCAGCCGGCCATGCTTATGTTTTGTCACAAATGATTGACTTTGGTCTGAACCCTCAACAAGCCCTCGATTTTCCAAGAGTATTTCCTAATAACAATATTTTAGATTTTGAGAATAAGTTTGATAAAGATGTGATTGACGATTTAGCTTTAAGAGGACATGAAATAAATCATCCTGCACCACCTATTGGTGGAGGACAGATGATATTAATTGATAATGGTAGAGACGTTTTGATAGGTGCAAGTGATTGGCGAAAAGATGGTTTAGCAATTGGTTACTGAATAATTGATTTTTTTTTCATTTCTCTATACGTAATCAATAGACAAGAACTAATTACAATTAATCCACCTATAATTTGGTTGCTTGAAGGAATTTCATCCCAAATTATATAACCAAATATGGAAGCAATAGGTATAGCTAAATAGCGTAAGGTTACTAATATAGTTGCTTCAGCATATTTATAACTTTGTGCCATTAAATATTGTACGAAAGATCCTGTGAAACCTAAAAATATTAAGGTGTAAAGTAAATAATCAGGTGTGATAAGAATTTCTAATCCGTGTTTTCCTGTAGTTCCATAAAACTTAGTTCCTAAAACTATTATAAGGAATATTATAACAAATGATGTGATTAAGTTATGTATTAATGCTGTAGTAGCTGGGTGCTCTGTTTTTCCAATTTTTCTTAAAATCAGTGCCAATCCAGCGTGAGTAATTGCACTTCCAAAAGCCAGGTAAAGTCCTAAGCTAGATAAACCTGAGGTTTGTCTAATTATACTTATTGGATCAATCATTAGAAAAACCCCTAATAGACCAGTTATTACAGCAGTCCATCTAATTAGCCCTATTTTTTCACCTAAAAAAAAAGGTGATAATAATGTAACATATATTGCAGAGCTCTGAGCTAGAGCTGTAGTAAGACCTATTGGTATTAGTTGCAAAGAAGAGAAAACCATTACCATTGTAACAAAACCAAAACATGAACGTAATATGATATTTTTCCAATTATTCACTTTTAGGAAAAGTTTGTTTCTTGCTAAATAAGCTAAAATAAAAAGTATTGGTAACGAGTAAACAAACCTAGAAAATAAAGTAATTATAAAGTCCACCTCACCTGAAAGCGACTTTATTATCATGTGTGTAAACACAGATAAAAAAATAAATATGATCCAAATTAGAGAACCTATTAAATTTGAAGACATAACAAGCCTTAAAATAAATTGAACTTGAAAAAAACTACATTAAAGAATAACAATATTTAAACAATCTATTAATAAATATTTAACTTCAAGGAAAATTGAGATGCCTAAAAAAGTTGTCGTTGTTGGTTCTGGTAATGCCGCTTTATCAGCAGGTATTGCTGCTCTAGAAAAAGGTGCCGATGTAGTTATTTATGAAAAAGCAGATAAAAAAATGGCTGGAGGCAACACTAAATACACTGCTGGTGCAATGAGATTTTCATATGAAAATGGTGATCAATTAATAGATCTTTTAAAACATCCTGATGATAAAAGAATTAAAGACACAGACTTTGGGACATATACAAATGAAAAATTTTCATTAGATCTTTTAAATTTCAACGATGGTCGACCATTAAGCCCTGAGCAAAATATATTGGTTTCTAAATCCTTTGAAACTATTCAATGGCTTGCATCCCATAACGTGAAGTTTGAACCAATTTACTCAAGACAAAGTTTTTTAAAAAATGGAAAACATATTTTTTGGGGAGGTCTAACGCTTGCTTCAGAGAATGAAGGTGTTGGCCTGTTTGATCAAGAATTAGCAGCTTTCTTATCATTGGGGGGGGAAATTCATTATAATAGTCCTGTAACTAAGTTAATTTTCGAAAATCACAAGGTAATTGGATTATTAGTTGATAACAAAAGTGTAGAAGCTGATTCAGTGATCTTAGCATCAGGTGGGTTTGAGGCAAATCATGAATTAAGAAAATTATTTATTGGGGATAACTGGTTAAAAGCAAAAGTTAGAGGAACTCCAAATAATACAGGTGACGGTTTAAAGATGGCCCTAGATATTGGAGCCACAAAACATGGTTTATTCGATGGTTGTCATGCAACACCAATGGATTTGCATATGAAAAATTATGGTGGATTAGATTTAGAACCAGGTGAAAGAAAAAATTACCGTAAAATATGTTACTTCTTAGGTATTATGATTAATGCTAATGGTAAAAGGTTTCTTGATGAAGGTAAAAATTTTAGAAATTATACATATGCACAATATGGTAGAAAAGTATTAGAGCAACCTGGGCATTTTGCCTGGCAAATATTTGATAGTAAAGTTTTTGACTTACTTTACGAAGAATATACGTTTCATGATGCTCATTTTGTTGAAGCTAATTCTTTAGAAGAATTAATTAATAAAATGGATGGAATTGACAAGAATGAAACCAAAAAAACATTAGATGAATATAACAAATCTATAGATAAAGAAACGGTCTTTGATCCAACTATTCTAGACGGAAAGTCGACACAAGGTTTAAAAATAAAAAAATCAAATTGGGCTCAAACCCTTGATAAGGGACCTTATAGAGCTTACCCAGTAACAGGTGGAATTACCTTTACGTATGGTGGATTAAAAGTAGATGAAAACGGAAGGGTTTTAAAATCAGACGATATACCAATAAAGGGTCTGTTTGCTTGTGGAGAATTAGTAGGTGGTGTTTTCTTTAACGGTTATCCGGGAGGTTCAGGATTAACATCAGGGGCTGTTTTTGGACGAATAGCAGGTTATGGATCAGTTAAGTAAAAAGGTTTAAAAGAATGGAAAAAATTAAAGTTGCTATTTTAGATGATTACCAAAATGTTACTCATAATTTTGCTGATTGGAATTCTTTAAGTGATAAAATTGATTTAAAGATCTTTAATGAATATATAAGCAATGATAATAATTTAGCTGAACAGCTAAAGGATTATGATGTTTTATGTTTAATGCGAGAAAGAACCCCTCTTCCTAAAGAATTAATTAATAAACTCCCTAACTTAAAGTTAGTAATTACAAGTGGTATGTGGAATGCATCTATAGACACAGATGCTCTAAAAGAACGAAATATAGTTTATTGTGGAACAGATACCAAAATTCACTCAACAGCTGAATTAGCCTGGGCTCTAATTATGAATAGCTGGAGAGGATTACAAACTGAAATTGAGAACATGAAAAATGGTAATTGGCAAACAACTGTAGGAAGAGGGTTGAAGGGGAATACTTTAGGTATTTTTGGTCTTGGAAAGCAAGGTTTACAGGTTGCTAATTTTGCTAAAGCTTTTGACATGAGGGTAATTGCATGGAGCCACAACTTAAAAAAAGAAGACTGTAAAAAAGCTAATGTTGAATATGTTAGTAGTTCAGATTTATTTAAAATGTCTGACATTTTAACAATTCACACAAGGCTTTCTGAAAGAACACAAGGATACATTAACAAAGATAAATTAAAGCTTATGAAAAAAGAGTCTGTTATTGTAAATACTAGTCGTGGTCCTATTATTAAAGAACAAGACTTAATAGACGCACTAAATCAGAATACTATTTCATGTGCTGCACTAGATGTGTTTGATCAAGAACCTTTACCAGCAGAGCATATTTTAAGAAAAACCAAAAATACAATTCTTACACCTCATATAGGTTATGTGTCAGTTGAGGCATATGAAAAATTCTTTAATGGTTACTTAAAAGCAATAGAAGCTTTTTTAAATGGAGAGGCTATTAATCAAATCATATGAACTTATGACCAATTATCTGCAACCCATTCTGGAGTTTTAAGTTGTTTGTAAATTTTTTTGTAAAACTGTGATTTTTTTACAGGCCAAATCCCTTTAATGACATCGTCTGGGTCAGGTTTGCCTGTAAATGCAACTATGCTTGTGTCATTTGGTAGCATCGCTGGTTTCCAAATTCTAAAAGGCCATTTTGGAAGAAGATTATGTTTAAAACTTTTACACCAGTCAGATGGCCAGAAAATTTGGTTTTTAATTTTATCGCTTAAATATGTTTGCTCGATATGATATTTTTTCCAAATTTTAACAGGATCATTTTCGAAGTTTTTAAAAATAGAATCAAATTTTCCTACTGGAAATCTAAAACAACTAGTATTTCCAATGTTTTGGCCTAGTTGTGTCCAATTTTCAATTACACAATAGCACCCAGGTTTATAATCAAAAAATCGATCTAAATTACCAGTAATGACCAAATCAAGGTCTAAAAATAATACGTCGCCCTTTAAATCGTGAAGAGGAAATTGCCAAACACTTAATTTTCTCCATGGAGTTGATGATAATGTTTTAGGCAATTTTATTTTTGGAAGAGGTTTGCATATAACATTTTTATTTACGCCTTTGATATCGTCTGTAAAACAGTAGACTTTAGTTGTCTTTTTAGTATGTTTTTTTATAGATGTATATAGCCTATTTACAAATTCAGGACCGTATCGTGATCCCCATTTCATACATATAAT
>ENA-OQVM01002522-OQVM01002522.1-marine-metagenome-genome-assembly--contig:-NODE-2522-length-21205-cov-115.843383_pt1 | contig 21205 bp, 19 predicted proteins | sample MGYA00237776_ERZ505498 | MGnify/ENA primary metagenome ERZ505498 (study PRJEB26159, sample SAMN06265151) | marine metagenome | isolation source: Helgoland LTER site | place: Germany:Helgoland, sampling... | reverse complement strand
TCGGGCGTTGGGCAGGTCATTGCTTTGAGCACGGATGCGCGCGGCCTCTGGCGTCAATCCATGATCCAGCCAGCGCTGTATCAGCCGCGCCTCAAGCTCAGCGTCAGAGCAGGTCAGCTGGATGGACAAATCCCAATAGCCCGCCATATCGCGCCAGATCGGCGCGTCCATCAAAAGATAGTTCCCTTCGATGACGATTGTATCACAGTCCGGAGCAATATGCCCTGCGCCCGCAATAGAGAGATCGCGGGCCCGGTCGAACACCGGGTAATATAACTCCTGCGCCGCGCCGAGCACCTGCACCAATCGCAAAAGCCCGATTGCATCAAAACTCGGCGGGCTGCCCTTGCGGTCTAAAATCCCGCGATCCGTAAGAACGCTATTGTCGAGGTGAAACCCATCCATCGGCACAAGCTGACTGGTCACGCCAGCCTGCTGCAAGGCCGCGACCAGCCCGGCCGCAAGCGTGGACTTCCCGCTGGCGGGAGGCCCCGCAATGGCGATCACCCGCCGCACATGGCGCCTGGGGCTTTGCAGCACCCGCTCCAGCAGGGCGGAGATCTGCGCACTCATGCGGCCTGCTCAGGCGCTTCCTTGGCACCGGTCATAAAGGCCACCGCATCGGACATCGTATAGTCACGAGGATCAATGACGCACAATCGCTTGCCCAGGCGATGCACATGAATGCGATCGGCCACCTCAAAGACATGGGGCATGTTGTGACTGATCAAGATAATCGGAATACCGCGCGAGCGCACATCTAAGATGAGCTCCAAGACCCGGCGAGATTCCTTGACCCCCAATGCCGCTGTCGGCTCATCGAGAATAATCACCTTCGAACCAAAAGCCGCGGCCCGCGCCACCGCGACCCCCTGGCGTTGGCCACCCGAGAGCGTTTCCACCGCTTGATTGATGTTCTGAATGGTCATAAGCCCAAGCTCGGACAATTTATCACGCGCAAAGTCTTGCATGCGTTTGTGATCCATCATGCGAAACACTGATCCCAGGACACCGGGCTTGCGCATCTCGCGCCCCAAAAACATATTATTGGCAATCGAGAGCGCTGGCGATAGAGCCAGGTTTTGATAGACCGTTTCAATGCCTTCGCTGCGGGCATCATCCGGGGATTTGAAATTCACCGGACGCCCATCCACCAAGACCTCGCCATGATCTGGTACAACCGCTCCAGAGAGAGCCTTGATCAAGGTCGATTTGCCCGCGCCATTGTCGCCAATCACTGCGCAAATTTCTCCGGGGTATAAATCGAAATCTGCCCCATCCATGGCGATCACCGTACCATAGCGCTTCATAAGCCCTCGGGCTTGGATAATAGGTTGCTTCTCACTCATTTTGTCGCCCTCCGCAGCCATTGGTCAAGCGCCACCGCGATCAAAACCAAATTACCCGCTGCAAACATTTGCCAATAATCATCTACCCCGGCCAAAGACAGGCCGGTATTGAATACACCCACAATCATCGCCCCCAGCACAGATCCTAGGATCGAACCGCGCCCACCAAACAGTGAGGTGCCGCCAATCACCACCGCGGTGATGCTGGCAAGGTTGATGTCGGTAAACCCAATGGGTGAGATCGACCCCACCCGGCCGGCGGCCACCCAGCCAGCGAATCCACAGATGAGCCCGGCCAGCGCGTAAACAGAAATCAATGTACGATTAATCTTAATCCCTGACAGCATCGCAGCATCCGGATCATCGCCGATCGCATGCACATGCCGTCCCCAGGCGGTGTGATTGAGCAGATACCAAATCAATATCGCCAATCCGATCAGCGCGAGCCCTCCATAGGTCAGCACAAAACCACCAAAGCGCAAAGAATGCCCGAAAAATAGAAGGCTCGGTGCCATCTCGCGGATATCCGCGCCGCGGATAGATTGCGAGCCGGAATACCACAGCAGCAAAGCCGTAAAGACCGACAGCGTGCCAAGGGTTACGATGAAAGGCGGCAGTTTGACGATGGTCACCAAAACGCCGTTGACCCAGCCCATAAGCGCCCCAAAGAACAATGAGATCGTCACGGCGAAAAAGGGCGGGATGCCAAAATCAACCGCCAAACGACCCATAATCATAGACGAGAGCACCATAATCGCGCCCACCGAGAGGTCGATGCCTGCGGTTAGAATGATCAAGGTCTGTGCAATGGCAACCACACCGGTCACGGTGACTTGTTTGAGCACCAAAGACAGCACGCCCGGCGACATGAAATTTGGCGCGATGATGCCAAAGCAAATCACGCTGAACACCAAAACCATCGCGGGAATAATGGTTGGGTTGCGGCGCAATATGCCGCGCAAAATGTGATTTATTGACCGATCATCGCGCGCGAAAGAGGCGACAGATTTGTCTGCGGCATCAAGGCCGACCTCAAACTCGGAGCCGGCTTGTTTTGGCTCTTGTTCCATACTCATGGCGATATCCTACCCTCTATCAATGTCGCGGCAGCTGGCGAATTGATCCAGCTTACCGAAAGAAGGCGACACTGAATGCCGCCTTCTGTCTTATCGTTTCGCTTAAAACAGCCTTAGCCCCAGCAAAGCTCAGTGCCGCGGTCGCTGTCAATAGAAGGGACCCCATCGACTGGCGCATCGGTGACCAAGTTCACACCGGTGTTAAAGAAGGTCAAACCATCTGAAGCGGAAGGCTTCGTGCCATCGGCTGCAAATTTGGCAATCGCTTCCACACCTTTGGAGGCCATCAGCAATGGGTACTGCTGAGACGTTGCACCAATCACACCGTCTTTGACGCTGGCAATACCGGGGCAGCCGCCGTCAACAGAGACCACCAGAACACCTGTTTTGCCGGCATTTTGCAGCGCCTGATAAGCGCCTTCAGCGGCAGGTTCGTTGATGGTATATACGACATTGATATCAGGCTCGCGGGCCAACAGATTTTCCATCGCGGTCACACCGCCCTCAACAGAGGCATAGGATGTTTCGTGACCAATCACGCGCGGATCCGTTTCTGAGCCCATGACGTTCAGATTTGGCACATCAATACCAAAGCCAACCAAGAAGCCTGTGTCGCGCGCAACATCAACAGAGATATTGTCTTTGTTGATGTCGAGCATACCGATTTTCGCGTTTGCTGCATCAGCACCGAGTGTTGCAGCAGCCCATTGGCCGATCAAAAGACCTGCCTCAAAGTTATCGGTTGCGAAGGTCATATCTTGTGCGTTTTTGTCCGCCAGCGGCGTATCCAAAGCGATGACCAAAACACCCGCTGTGCGCGCATCAATCAAAGCCGGTCCCACAGAGTCGTTGGACGGTGTGATCAAAATGCCTTTTGCGCCAGCCGCAACACAGTTTTCAATTGCGTTGATTTGCGGAGCAGCATCACCATCTGTCACGCCTGCATAGGCCTGAAAATCCATACCCGCAGCCGTTGCAGCCGCCTCCGCACCCTCTTTCATTTTCACAAAAAACGGGTTGGTGTTGTTCTTTGTGATCAAGCAAGTCAGGTCGCCTGCGGATGCCATGCCCACAGATGCAATCAAGGCCAATGCAGACCCAGCTAATAGTTTCTTCATGTCTTCCTCCCATAAAACAAGTCACAAGGGCTTTTGCCCTTGCCGTCGATCAGCCGCCAAACGCGGTTATCTGGATAAGATTGCGCGATTCGATGGCTCAGGTCAATTAGTTAATTAACTTTATTTATTAATTAATTTGGCCTATATTTTTCTGAGTAACATACAGTAAGATGCAGCCAATATGGATGACGCGCAGGTAAAATCATTGAGTATGGGCTTAAGCCAAAAGGGTGTGAGGGATCACAACGAACGTTTGATTCTATCTCTTATCCAACGTCATGGCAGCTTGCCCGGCAGCGCCCTGGCCAAATTGGCCGATTTATCGCCCCCCACCGTCTCCGGTATTTTACGCCAGCTTGAAGCCGACGGGCTGGTGGAACGTGGAACGCCTGTGCGCGGCAAGGTGGGGAAGCCCTCGATTCCCATGGGCTTGGCGGCCAATGGCGCCTTCGCCTTTGGCATCAAAATCGGACGCAGATCCGCCGATCTGATATTAATGGATTTCAAAGGCGGCACGCGCGGCGAGATGCAAATCACCTATGACTTTCCAATCAAACAGGTGGTTTTGACCTTCCTGCAAGACGGCCTGTTCAATCTCGCCGAGCAATTGTCAGCCTCCGAACAGGCGCGAATCTGCGGCATTGGCATCGCAGCGCCATTTGAATTTTGGAATTGGGACGCCTCAATTGACGCACCCAGCAATGCCTTCCGCGCCTGGAGCGAGGTTGATTTGGTCGCTGAAGTTGGCGAATTCAGCGACCTGCCTGTCATCGTGATGAATGATGCCACGGCCGCCTGCCAAGCTGAGCACACCTATGGACGCGGCAAAGAGTTTCAAGACTATGCCTATTTCTTCATTGGCGCCTTTATTGGCGGGGGTGTGGTGCTGAACAACTCTGTCTATGTCGGACGCCAAGGAAATGCGGGCGCTTTGGGCTCGATCCGAAGCATCAGCCCTATCGGCGAAAGTATGCAATTGATCGACATGGCCTCCATTCATCTCCTAGAGGCCCGCTTGCGCGAAGTCGATATCGAAACCCGGCAGCTTTGGGATGATCCAGACAGCTGGACCAGGCTGACACGCTATGTGGAACCCTGGCTGCTGCAAACGGCGCAAGAGCTGGCGAAAGCCAGCCTCTCGGCCTGTTCGGTTATTGATTTTGAGGCCATCTTAATCGATGGGTCCTTCCCGGCCAGCCTACGCGATGATTTGGTAAACCGTGTCCGCCGTTATGTCGCCACTCAAGACACCCGCGGCCTCATCCCGCCAAAAATTGAAGCCGGCAGCATTGGCGCCAATGCCCGATCCCAGGGCGCAGCCTGCGAAATCATTCGCGCTCAATTCTTTTTGAAAGCCAACACCAGTATCTAGGGCGTAGACCGCTACCGGCCCAACGCGCGCAAAACATAGGGGCCCATATCAGCAACCACAGCCGCGACGCCTTCGGCATTGGGGTGCAATCCGTCGGCTTGGAAATAATTCTGCAAATCTGGTGTCACCCCGTCCGGCGCCATGAGCGTTTTGAAATAGAAAGGGTAGAAGGCGACATCATAGCGAGTGGCCAGCTCTTGAAAAGCTCGGTCATACTGCGCCTTATACTCCGCGCCATAGTTCAGCGGCCCCAAGTGCCCAACCAAAAGCGCCGCGATACCCCGAGCCTCCAATTTATCTAAAATTTGACTCAAATTTTCATGTGCCAAGCCGGGATCCAAGCCCCGCAGCATGTCATTTGAACCAAGATTGACGATCACCAAATCCACCGGTTCGACCAAAGTCCAGTCCAGCCGGGCCAATCCCCCCGCTGTCGTGTCGCCGGAAACGCCTGCGTTGATCATGCGCGCCTGAGCCCCCTGCCCGGCCAGCCAAGCGCCCAACTGTGGCACAAAGCCACTTTCTGCCGGCAAACCATAACCCTGGGTCAAGCTGTCTCCGAAAGCCACGACGGTCTTGGCGGGAGTCTCAGCCGCAGCCTCCGATTGGGTCTCCGCCTGACCCATTGTGCAAAAAAGAATTAGCGCCAAGGCGTTGCAAAAACGGCAGATCAGCCCATATCCAAAGGAAGAAAACATAATAGGACGGCTCCCTTGGACAATCACTTCGCAATCGATCTCCAGCAGGTTCATCTCTCACTTGAGGGCAACGCCGGGATGGTAGACATTCTACATAGTATCGACTTGCAAATTACTCAAGGGAGCAGCTGCGCCTTGGTTGGCCCCTCAGGATCCGGCAAGTCTAGCCTGCTGATGGTTATGGCCGGATTGGAGCAGGCCACAAGCGGCCGGGTGACCGTGCTGGGAAAGGATATCAGCGCGATGTCGGAGGCCGAATTGGCGCAGTTTCGCCGCGGGCGGGTTGGTGTCGTGTTCCAATCCTTCCATCTCATTCCCTCAATGACGGCCCTCCAAAACGTCGCAACAGCGCTTGAATTGGCCGGGCAACCCGATCCATTTGAGCGCGCGCGTGCGAAACTGGCCGACTTAGGCTTGGCCCACCGCTCTGATCATTTCCCCAAACAAATGTCCGGCGGCGAGCAACAACGCGTGGCCCTGGCGCGCGCCTTGGCCCCCAATCCCAAACTTGTTTTTGCAGATGAACCCACGGGCAATCTGGATGCAGCCAATGGGGCCAGCATTGTTGACAGCCTGTTCACCCTCACCCAAGAGCAGGCCGATACGACTTTGATCCTCGTCACTCACGACAATCAACTGGCACAGCGCTGTGACCGGATCATTGATCTGCGAGATGGCAAAATCTGTGAAAGCCAGGGAGCATGATTGCTCTCAAAATTGCCCAGCGTGAATTGATCGCAGCCTGGCGCGAGCGGTTGCACGGCTTTCGCATTCTCATGCTCTGCTTGATCTTCGGCATCGCCTCCATCTCCGCGATTGGCTCACTGCGCGGCGCCATAGACGCGGGACTAAATAGCAATGGAAGGGTTTTTCTCGGCGGTGACGCCCAAATTGAGCTCACCTACCGCCAGGCCAATGCGCAGGAATTGGCTTGGATGGCCCGTCAAAGCCGGGCGCAGTCGCAGATCATTGATTTTCGTTCCATGGCCGTCGCCCCAGACACGAACAAGCGCATTCTCACACAGGTCAAAGCGGTGGATTCAGCCTACCCTTTGGTGGGCGCTGTCACCCTGTCGGGTGATATGGGTTTATCAGAGGCCTTTGCCGGCCAGGACGGCCTGCCGGGCGCGATTCTCGCCCCTGCGCTTCTGCGGCGCCTCAACATCAACTTGGGTGATCAGGTGAAGTTTGGACAAAAACTCTTTGTCGTCATGGCAACCCTGCTCAAAGAACCTGATAATTTTGGCAATTTCGCTTTGGGCCCCCGCAGCCTTGTCTTGACCAAAGACCTAGACGGCTCAGGGCTCCTGGCCGCGGGCACCCTTTTTTCGAGCAAATACCGCCTGCTTTTAGAGGATGGGAGTGATTTGGATCAGGCCCAACAAAGGTTTAACGAGGAATGGCCCGGCACTGGCGCCAAATGGAAAGATGCCCGCAAAGCCTCTCCCGGCGCCGATCGTGTGATTGAGCGCATGAGCCGCTTTTTAATCCTGATCGGCCTATCGGGCCTGGTCGTTGGCGGTATTGGGGTGAGCGCTGCTGTGCGGGCCTTTATTGCCAAAAAAACTGGCCATATCGCCGTGTTAAAGACCCTAGGCGCCACACCTGGCCAAATCTTTTGGATCTACACGCTGCAAATTGCCGTCTATACTGGCCTTTCGGTGGTGCTTGGCCTGTTACTCGGCGCCCTTGCGCCCTTTGCGGCCCGGCCATTTTTACCCGAAAATCTGGCAGAGGTGGCCCTCATATCCATCTACCCTTCAGCCCTGATTGAGGCCGCGGTCTATGGATGCTTAGCTGCGGCGATTTTCTCGATCTGGCCCCTGGCGCAAACCGAACACATTCGCCCAGCCAATTTGTTCCGCGGAGGCGCGCCTGCCCATTGGCCCGCGCGGCGCTATCTCCTTGTGCAAGGGGCCTTATTGGCGGCGGCACTCTTTGGCGCAGTGCAGTTTTCCGGCTCTTGGTCAATGACCTTCTGGCTCTTGGGCGGCATTGCAATTTCGCTGCTCATCTTAGCGATGATCTCGGGCGCATTTCAATTCACACTCAAACGTATCATGCACCGCTCGGCGTTTCAGGGCCGGTTGCCGCTGCGCGCAGCTTTCAGCGCTCTGGCCAGCGGCTCGGAACGCACGGGCTCAGTCGTTATGGGCATCGGTCTTGGACTCACGGTCTTGGCTGCCGTCGGGCAAATTGACGGCAATCTGCGGCGCTCCATCACGCAATCTTTACCTGACAAAGCTCCAAGTTTCTTTTTCCTTGATATTCAATCCAGTCAACTGCCAGAGTTCAACAAACGACTGGCGGAAAATCCGGCAGTAAGGCAAGTTGAAACGGCCCCCATGCTGCGCGGTCTCGTCACGAAAATTAACCAACAACCCGCCGCCGAAGTTGGCGGGGATCATTGGGTGCTGCGCGGAGACCGCGGGATCAGCTATGCCGATGGTTTGCCCGAACAAACCAAAATTACAGCCGGACAATGGTGGGGGGAGGGCTACAGCGGGCCGCCCCAAATCAGCTTTGCCGCTGAAGAGGCTGAAGAGATCGGCATCGGGCTTGGAGATCAATTGACCCTCAACGTGCTGGGCCGCGATATCACCGCCACGATCACCAGCCTGCGCGAGGTGGATTTCTCAACGGCTGGCATGGGATTTGTGATCTTGTTGAATGAAGCGGCATTGAAGGGCGCGCCGCATTCTCACATCGCAACTGTCTATGCCGAAGCCTCGGCTGAAATCCCAATTTTGGATGAATTGAACCAAGCCTTCCCCAATGTCACAGGCATTCAAATTCGAGAGGCTGCGGCTTTGGTCACGAGCGTGGTGTCCTCCATCGCCTCTGCCGCTTCGATCGGCGCGCTTGCCACGCTGATCACCGGATTTTTGATCCTGATCGGAGCCGCCGCAGCCAGCACGGCCCAGCGGGCCTATGAAAGCGCAATTTTAAAGACACTCGGGGCCACGCGGCGCGAAATCCTCACCTCTTTCGCCCTGCGCTCGGCCATGATCGGAGCGCTGGCCGCCGGCGTAGCCCTTGGCGCGGGGCTTCTGGGCGGCTGGGCCGTCAGCCATTTTGTATTTGAAAATAAATTTGAAGTCATCTGGAGCAATGCCGCATTGGTGATCCTTGGCGGCATTGGCCTCACCTTAGTTACAGGCCTGCTCTTTGCCCTCGCCCCCCTGTCGCAATCGGCCGCAACTGAGCTCAGGCATCGAGATTGACGCCAGCGGGCAAGACAATTGGGCGCTCTGACTTTGTCATCTAAAAGACCTCTGCATAACGCCAGTTCAACACGACATGAAGGCAGCGCCGGCCTGGGCGGGCGCATATGTCTGGTGGTGAAATCTTTGCAAAATTTGAGCAATAACCATATGTGCCAGTATACCCAGATGGTGAATGCGCCTGCCGGGCGGCAGGCAGGCGCAGCCCGGTGTGGCCATCAAGCAAAGCGTTGTGGCTTGGCGGTTGGGTTGTGCAGAGGTCTTTCGAAGGGTGTTCATCTGTGCGCTTTGGACAAAAGAATTCACCTCATCGCCTTAAGCCGCTATGGTCGCAGGCGGAACCAAAAGGTCAGAAGATGGGCGATATGCGCATTAAATATTCGGTGATTATACCAACCTACAATCGCGAGCCCCTGCTGGCAGAGGCGTTGCGGTCCGTCCAAGCTGCCCTGCCCGACTGTTCCGAAGTGATTGTCGTCAACGATGGCACAGAGTTTGAGCGGCGCACATGTGACCTGATTGAGACATTGGGCGCCGTGGCTGTAAAAACCAAAGGTGGGCTCGGCGCGGGCGCCGCGCGCAACATCGGCGCAGACTGCGCGCGCGGTCAATGGCTTTTGTTTTTGGATGATGATGATCTCATTGCCGCCGGATATTGGCAGGCGGTCGCACGCTATATCGACGCACATTTTCAATCCACTGATCTCGCCTATGGGTTTTGCCGCGCCAACCCCCAATCAGATCGCAGAGCAATGCAGCGCGTCGCGGCAAGCCAGACTGTGTTTCATATTCGGCCGCAAGTGGGCACGTCTCTAAGGTCCAAAATTGCAGGATTGGGCCTGGGGTTTTGGGTGTGAAAAACCTTATTTCAAAAGGTTGGTGGCATTAACCCAGAGCTGCGCACAAATGAGGATACAGATTTTTGCCTCAAACTTCTGGGCGCTGGCGCGCGCTGCCACAACACCCCGTCACAGGGTGCGGTAATTTTTCAGGGCGATCACGGGAGAGCCGCCGCCAGCTCGACCACAAAACGCTACGGGCCGCGGCAACGCGCCCGATATTTCAAGCATATTTTGGACAGTCAGGCAGAAATTCTGGCAACAGACAGCAAGACCCAATCATGGCTCTGGAAGCGGTATCTCAAGATGGAAGCGCGCGCCGGCGGAATGCAAGGCTATCAGTCCCTGCGCAAGGCGGCGGGACTAGCGGCAGGTCGCAAGCGCCTGCTCGCGGCCTATTGGGCAGTCTGGCGGGTTTTGGCAAAGCTGGACCGGCGCTAGGGCGTAAACCACCACGATACCCGCCTCGGCACGGGTCAAGCAAAACGGCGGTGCGAAACCCAGAATATCGCCTTGAGGCATGGCCCGCGCAATCTATGTCTGGCTCAGGTTACACAACCAGATCAGATCGCATTGGGCATCAGCCTACCCGTGCCCAAAACCTTATTCGAAAAAATCAAAATGAATGGTATTGAAGGAAACGGGGCTAGACAGATCGAAAAAAATGTTTTCATATAATGGTTTGATGAAAATCATATTAAGGACTTTTGGTATGAAACTTACAAAAAAAATGATGTTGTCCCTGTGTTTTGGCTTTCTTGCCAGCGCCTCCTGTGCCGAAGAGGGCCCCGCTTGGTCCCTCGGCGCTGGTCTCTCGACCATGGGCGCCAATGTAGAGGCGCAATATCGCCTGACGCCTCGCATCGGCCGGCGAGGCGTGGTTAGTGGAGGCATTAATCGGGATTTCGACGTCTCAGACACCGATTTTGATATCTCCAGAAACATCAAAATGGGCGCAACGTCGCTCTTGCTGGATACCTACCCTCTTGGAGGATCTTGGCGCATTTCAGCCGGCCTGCTCAAATCCGGAACGGAGTTCAACGCCGCAGGCACAGTGGATGTCTCCAGTGTCCAGGAGACCGCCGATGTCACCGCTCGCTTCAGCAAGTCCACCGCGCCAATTGTCACGACGTCCTATGATGTGAGGCTGGGAAAGAGCTTGGCCATTACACCGGAGATTGGGGTTATTTTCAACGGCGGCATTGACCTGGCTTTTGAAGCCACCGGTACGACCTTACAATCGGCAATCGACAATGACCCGGATGTTCAAGAGGCGATTCAAACCGCGGCAGATACTAATAAGCTGCCCTATATTGCTCTGACGATCAGCTATCGCTTTTAGACTGACTGGGATGGCGGCGCGGGCGAAAAATTGGCCCGTGCACGGCCAACATATCAATCTCCCAACACAGCCCCGACCGCCTGCACGGTCGCCGCCACCACGATATCCGCCTCCGCATGGGTCAAACAAAACGGCGGTGCAAAACCCAGAATATCGCCTTCGGGCATGGCCCGCGCAATCACCTGGCTTTGCGCTAAAAGAGCAGCCGAGATCTGCGGGCCAATTTTCTCTGACGGATCAAAGAAAATTCGGTCATCTTTGTCTTTCACAAATTCCACCGCGCAGAGCAGCCCCTCGCCGCGCACATCTCCCACATGCGGGTGATCGCCCAGCGCATCGGCCAATGCCCCCTTCAAATAGGCGCCAAGGTCGCGCGCGTTGTTCATCAAGTCCAACGCCTCAATCACCTTCAGATTGGCCACCCCAGCGGCAGCGCAAATGGGATGGGCCGAATAGGTCCAGCCATGGCCAATGGGGCCATTTTCGTCGGTACCTTGCTCCAGAACCTTCCACAATTTTTCCCCAATGATAGAGCCGGACAACGGCGCATAGGCTGAGGTCAGCCCCTTGGCGATGGTGATGATATCAGCCTCAAGCCCATAATGGTCAGAGCCAAACATAGATCCCAATCGCCCAAAGCCGGTGACCACCTCATCGACCACCAGCAAAATATCATGCTTCTTCAACACCTCTTGAATAGCCGGCCAATAGCCCGCCGGCGGCGGAACGATCCCTCCGGTCCCAAGCACTGGCTCTCCAATAAAGGCGGCGATGGTATCGGCGCCCTCGCGCGCAATCATCTCTTCCAAACTGGTCACGCAATGGGCCACAAACTCCGCCTCGCTTTGCCCCAGATCCTCCCGGCGGAAATAATAAGGCGCTTGTGTATGCAGCACATTGGCCAGGGGCAGATCAAATTTCTTATGAAACAGCTCCAGCCCCGTCAGAGATCCTGTAACCAGCCCAGAGCCGTGATAGCCCCGCCAACGGCTGATGATCTTCTTCTTCTCCGGCCGTCCAAGAATATTGTTATAATACCAAATGAGTTTGATATTGGTCTCATTGGCATCTGATCCGCCAAGACCGAAGTAAACTTTCGACATATTCGCCGGAGCACGATCCAAAATCATTTTTGACAAAGTGATAGAGGCTTCGGTGCCATGCCCAACATAAGAGTGGTAGTAAGCCAATTCTTTGGCTTGAGCGGCAATCGCATCGGTAATTTCTTGTCGGCCGTAGCCTGCATTCACACAGTAAAGCCCTGCGAAGGCATCCAAAAGCTTGTGACCATCCCGGTCTTCAATATAGACACCGCTGGCGGTCTTGATCACCCGACTTGGGCTGTCTCCTCGCGCATGTTGCGCCAGATGGGTCGAAGGATGGAAAAAATTCTCGCGGTCCCATTGATCGAGTAGATCGTTTTTCAGCATGGTCTGCGTCCTTGTCTTTACAGAGTGTCGCCACCCAATCTTTTCAGTCTTTGACAACCATCTTGCGCGGCACGTCGGCCAGACATTCCGGCCCCGTGCTTCCGATGCGAATGCTTTCGGTAATCTCAAAACCCCAATCGTCCATCCATAGGCCCGTCATGAAATGAAACGTCATATTTTCCTGCAAGATGGTCCTGTCGCCTGGCCGCAATGACATGGTGCGCTCGCCCCAATCGGGCGGGTAGCTCACACCGATGGGGTAGCCGGTGCGGTTGTCTTTCGTAATGCCATATTTCTTGAGAACATCAAAAAATGCGATGGCAATATCCTCACAAGTATTGCCGACGCGCGCCTTTTCCAGCCCAGCCTCCATACCTTCCAAAACCGCCTGTTCCGCATCCAAGAATGTCTGTGTCGGTTTGCCCAGGAAGACCGTCCGTGACAAAGGACAGTGATAGCGCTTCACAACGCCAGCAATCTCGAAGAATGTACCCTCTCCCGACCTCATCGGTGCATCATCCCAGGTCAAATGCGGCGCAGAGGCATCGGCGCCCGAGGGCAAAAGCGGCACAAGTGCCGGGTAATCCCCACCGGCCCCAATGGCCGGATCATAGCGCAAGGCGGCATCGTAGATATCGGCCACCAAATCACATTTTCGAATGCCGGGCTCAACCTTTTCAACAATGCGCTCATGCATCCGCCCAACGATCTGCCCGGCTTGGCGCATCAAAGCCAATTCGGCATCTGATTTCACGGCCCGCTGCCAATTGACCAGCCCCGTCGCATCGGTGAGCTGCGCGTTGGGCAGATTGGCAATCAGTGCCATATAGGCCGCAGCCGAAAACCAATAATTGTCCATTTCCACACCAATGCGACCCTTGGCCAAGCCGCGATCGGTCAGTTGCGCCGCAAGATAGCCCATCGGATGGCGCTCGGTCGATTGCACATAGTGATCCGGGTAACCGATGATATCAGAAGGCTCCATGAAACAGGTGCGCAGCGCGCCCTTGGCATCCTGTCCCCGCCCATACCAGATCGGCGCGCCCTCCAGCGGTAGAATAACACATTGGTGCACATAAAACGACCAACCATCATATCCGGTCAGCCAATTCATATTCGACGGATCCGACACAATCAGCAGATCAATCCCCCGCTGTTGCATCTCTTGGCGGGTTTTCATGAGCCGCTGGTCAAACTCAGCGCGCGAAAAATTGAGTTTAGCCTGTGACATCGCCGGCACTCCTATGTGGTTTGCTTTGAAAAACTTACCAGAGCCAACCCGCCTGTATATCCCCAGTGCGACATATTTTGTGGATTATCACCCAAACGGTCAGGGGCGCCAATCTCGCGCTTGAATTTTATCCGCCGACCTGCGCCTATGCCCCATGAGCAGATGTTTTCCAACAGGCAGGGTCAGCATGATCGGCCGCAAACCGAGGCGCGGCCTGTGACAGCCCCGCGCAGCCAAAAGACCATTGGTCTCACACTCGCCATTTTTGGCGCGCTGTTGTTGACTCCCGATACGTTGTTCATGCGCCTGTCGCAGCTCGACGGGTTCAACATGTTACTTTGGCGCGGCGGTCTCAGCGGCCTGGCCTATTTTATGATCTGGTTATGGATGCGCGGCCCGCGCGATCTGTCCAATATCTGGACCCGCAACTTTGCCATAATTGTCGCCTGTCAAACCGGCAATGCGGCGTTATTTAGCCTCGCCATTGCCCTCGCACCCGTGATTGTGGTTTTGATAGGCGTGGCCACCGTGCCAATTTTCGCCGCTCTCCTGTCGCGCTTGCTATTGGGTGAAGCCCTCTCAATGCGCACGCTTATCACCGCAGCCATGGTCTTTTTGGGCCTATTTATCTCTGTGCTGGGCAGTGACGACGGGCATCTTATGCTCGATCTCACCACGCTCATCGGTGCGGGACTAGGCCTGGGTGTCGCCTTCAGCCTGGCGATGAATTTCACAATAATTCGAAAAGACACAGACGTGCCATTTGTTCTGGCTATTGCCGTTGGGGCCATTGCCGCAGCCGGGCTGGCGGCTGTCTTTGCCACCACGCTCGCTTGGCCACCTCTGCCGCAGATGGCCGCTATTGCTTTGACCGGTATTTTCATTCTGCCGCTGTCTTTTGTCACCCTCTCTTATGCGGCCCGCTTTGTGCCCTCTTCGACCGTGAGCCTCATCATGTTGCTCGAAACAGTTTTGGGCCCCTTATGGGTTTGGTGGGGCATTGGTGAGGCCCCCAGCGCCATGATGTTAATTGGCGGTGGCATCGTCTTGACCTGTCTGTCAGTATTCTTGATTCTTGAGGGCCGCAAAGCCGCCTGAACCACCGCCATTAAAAACGGCTGTGATCCCCAAGGCACACAATTAAATGATCGACAACGAGAATGTAGGGTCCTAGCTTCTGTGCGAGGAGATTTACTATGACCCATTATGAAACGGCCGCATCAGACCTTCCCCTCAGCACCCTGAGCGTGACAGAGCGCGTCTTCGAAGGTCTCGCGCCGCGACTGGAAGATGTGGTCATAATTGATGGGATAGATGGGCGCAGATTTACCGCCGGTGACGTGATCGATCACGTCAAACGTCTGGCGGGTGGGTTGCGCGCAGCGGGCCATGTGCCACAACAACCGATCGCCCTGATGGCGCCGAATTCACCCGAATATTGCATTATTTTTCATGCGGTCGCCTGGGCAGGCGGCACGATAACAACCTTGAATCCGACCTATACAGCGCATGAAATTCGCCACCAGCTGCGTGATTCCGGTGCGGGGCTGTTGATCACCGATCCGGCCACCCTCGCAGTCGCCAAAGAGGCGCTGGAAGAGCTGCCAGAGGTTCAGCTTTGCGTCATCGGCAGCGCCGACGACTGCCTGAGCCTGTCCGCGCTCTACGGCCCAGCGCAGGAGCAGCAATGCCCCGTAGACTTGGACCGCCACAGCGTTGTGTTGCCCTATTCCTCTGGGACCACCGGCCTGCCCAAAGGGGTCTGCCTGTCACATCGCAACCTTTCGATGAATATCGATCAAACCGCCCAGGGCGCTGAATTTCGAGCCGGTGAGACCGCCGCCGCCTTCCTGCCCTTCTTTCACATCTATGGTATGACCGTGATGATGAATATGCATCTCGCCTGTGGCGGTGTTTTGGTCACCATGCCGCGGTTCGATTTGGAGCTTTTCCTGCGTATTTGCCAAGACCACCGCGCCCGGCGCATGTGGATTGTGCCGCCGGTCGCCCTTGCATTGGCCAAACATCCCTTGGTCGATGCCTATGATCTGAGCGCATTGGAGCAAGTTTTCTCCGGCGCAGCACCCATGGGCAGTGCCCTGTCTGACGCGGTGGCCAGTCGCCTCAATTGCGCCATGCTGCAAGGCTATGGGATGACCGAACTGGCGCCCGTGTCCCATATTACCCCCCTCAGCACCCCGCGTTCAGGGGCCTCTGGGCTTGCGCTTCCCAACACCCGCTGCCGAATTGTCAGCCCCGAAACCGGGGAGGACTTGCCACCGGGGGAGGAAGGCGAGCTTTGGATCAAAGGGCCACAAGTCATGATTGGCTATCTCAACAACGAAACAGCCACCCGAGATACGCTCACCTCGGATGGCTGGCTGAAAACCGGCGATGTGGCAATCATTGATGCGGATGGCTACATGTTCATCGTGGATCGTCTCAAAGAGCTGATAAAATACAAAGGGTTCCAAGTGGCCCCGGCGGAACTGGAGGCCTGTTTGGTCGCCCATCCACAGATTCAAGATGCAGCCGTGATTGGCCTGCCCGATGAAGAGGCCGGCGAAGTCCCCGTGGCCTTTGTCGTCTGTGCAGACCCTGCCCCCAGCCCCGAAGAGATCCAATCCTATGTCGGCACGCAACTGTCCCATTACAAACAACTGCACCGTGTCACCTTCGTCGAGGCAATTCCGAAATCGCCCTCGGGCAAGATCCTACGTCGTTTGCTGCGGGACAGCCTTTAAGTTAGGCCCGCGCTGCGGTCTCAGGCAAGATAGGCCAGCGAGAACAGCGATAAAACCGAGGTCCAGATGATCACTGGCGCAATGGTATCTGTACGCACTTTGTAAAGCATGGCCAGGGCGAAGGCCATCGCGCCCGAAGGCCCGGCACCGTTGAGCAAGAGCAGGTCATTCCAAAGCTCGGGCCGCGCACCCCATGCCAGCACGGACACGACGACCACGGGCATGAGCAGCAACTTGATGCCCGCTACAGCGGCCACTTTTTTTGTCGGCCAAAGGCTGTGCCCCGATAAGATCACCCCAAGGGCAAAGAGCGTCAGGGGCGCCGCGCCCGCACCGGCAAATTTACAGGCCACCAAGAGCGGCTCGGCGGCGATCACCCCCAAGCCATTGCTGCCCAGACCCAAGGCAATCGCAATCAAAACTGGATTTTTCACCAAGCGCAGCAGGCTTTGCCCCGCCGATTGCCCGCGATTGGCCAGTAAATCCGTCGTGATAATGAAAAAGGCAAAGGTCACAGTGGCGTCCCAAACCACCGCTGCCATGATCGGGATATTGCCGCCGCTTCCATAGATCAGCGCCGAAATCGGCCAGATATAAAGCAAGGAATTGACGAAAATGGTGGCCATGGCCAAAAGCCAAGCCTCCAGAAACGCACATTTGAATAGGTAAATCGAAAGCAGCAGGGTCGTCAGAAAGACCACAACTTGGGCCAGGGCATAAAGAGCTATGGCGTCAAAATAAAAACTGCCGAGATCCACCCCATTGACCAGGGGAAAGATCAAAGCGGGTTGCAAGATCAAAAAGGCGATACGGTTGAGCGTGCTCGCCTCAGCCGTTGAGACAAACCGCATCCGCCCCATGGCAAAGCCAAGCACCATGATCGAGAACACCGGCAAAATATTGTGGGTTAAAATGGTTAGCAATTTGTGCTCCTGACACCGCACTGGCCCGTGCATGACCGGCCTATAAGAGGAAACGCGGCGCAGCAATAGGCGAAAATGCACCCGCCGCAGGCTAGCACGGCTTCGCCCGCACTCATGCGCTTAGATGTGGACGCCGAACAGATACCCTACACCAGTGGTCACCGCCATCGCCAGAACGCCCCAGCCCATGACCCTGAACATCGCAGGCCGCATCGGGGCCCCGCCGAACTTTGCGCCCAGCGCGCCAAGGCCCGCCAAGGAGCCTACAGTCACCGCCCACACCGTTGGAACGATCCAATCCGACGGGGCTACAACGGCCGCCAAAACCGGAATCGCAGCCGCCACGCTGAAGGTCAGGCCGGAAGCAATGGCGGCCTCAAGCGGGTTCGCACTATGAATCTCTGACAGTCCCAACTCATCGCGGATATGTGCGCCAAGAGCGTCGTGCTCTGAGAGCTCCTGCGCCACTTTTCGCGCGGTCTCATCGGTCAGGCCACGCAAACGGTAAATCTCGACCAGCTCCTCGAGTTCTGCCGCCGGCATATCTCGCAAGGCCGCCTCCTCGCGCTTGATATCCGCGCGTTCTGTATCCGATTGCGAGGACACCGAGACATATTCGCCCGCCGCCATAGACATTGCGCCCGCCACCAGGCCGGCGACCCCCGCAACAAGGATCACCCGCGCATCTGGCTCTGCCGCCGCCACGCCCACAACCAAGGAAGATACGGAGACAATCCCGTCATTCGCCCCCAGTACAGCCGCGCGCAGCCAGCTGTTGCGGGTGACGTAATGGGGATCATCAGGATGGGCGCTTGGGTGTGACATGCGGTCAATCTTTCCAAAATTTGCCTGTATTAAAACATGCCGCCGACAACTTCTCAATGTCAGGCATAAAGAAAACAGCGCAGATCGCAGCGCGCCCGAAATGGGCATCGCGCCAGGCCTGCCTAGCTGATCCGTCGCAGCAAAGGGCAGGTTTCAGAATTTGACACGCCGGGCAATTCCCGAATGCGAGAAAGAATTCCATCGAATTCATAAAGACTTGTGGTCTCCAATTCGATCACCAAATCCCAAACCCCGCAGGTGCGGTGCAAAGAGGTGACCTCCGGCAGGCGCTGCAGTGCCTTTTGCACAGAATTGGCCGTGTTGCCGCGCACCTCAATCATCATGACGGCCCGCACCAGCTCATGGGTTTCCAGCCCGCCCAAATCGATCGTGAAGCGTTTTATGATACGGCTGTCAATCAAGCGTGCAAGGCGCGCTTGCACCGTGCCACGCGCCAGCCCCAAAACACCCGCCAGCGTGGTGACCGATGCGCGCCCATCAATTTGCAAACGCGCAATGATTTTTCGGTCAATGTCATCGATATTGATCATTTTGTATATTTGCCTTTATATTTTGAGCAATTCATATGTGAATTGAACAATATTTCAGCTGATTGTGCAACATGAGCATGGCAATTTGACTCAACCTCGTTGACATCGGAGCGCAGCATGACACCTCATTGCACAATTCTAGGCTTGCCCCTTCAGGCGGGCACAGGGCGCGGCGGCTGCCTTATGGGGCCAGACGCCTTTCGCACGGCCGGGCTGGGAGAGGTCATCACCAGCCAGGGTTTTGGCTTGACAGACCTCGGAAATCTTCCTTTTCCAGCCTCTGTGCCCGAGGTGACCGGCCCGGCGCATTTGAAAAAACTGCCCGAAATTGTGGCTTGGACGCGGGACATTCAAACCCAGGCAGCCCAGCTGGCCGCACAAGACAGTTTTCCAATTTTCATCGGCGGCGATCACTCCATGGCGGCCGGCACATTGACCGGCGTGGCACAGGCGGCGGCCGCGCTGGGACGGCCGCAATTTGTGCTCTGGCTGGACGCGCATCCCGATATGAACACGCTCACCAGCAGCCTCAGCGGACATTTGCATGGCACGCCCATGGCCTATGCACTGGGCTTAGACAGCTTCGAGGGGATATTCCCACCCGTGCCCGCGCCCTTGGATCCGGCCAATATATGTATGATGGGGCTACGTTCTGTGGATGAGGCAGAACATCGCTTCATCGCTGAGTTGGGCATTGATGTCTATGACATGCGCCGCATTGATGAATTGGGCGTTGTCAAACCTATGGAGGCATTTCTGCGCCGTGTGGCGCAGTCCAATGGCCTGTTGCATGTGAGCTTCGATGTGGATTTCCTCGACCCAGAGATCGCCCCCGCAGTCGGCACAACCGTGCCAGGCGGCGCCACGTTCCGCGAAGCGCATTTGATCATGGAAATGATCCATGACAGTGGCCTGGCCAGCTCACTTGACTTGACCGAATTGAATCCCTTCCTCGACATCCGAGGTAAAACCGCAACGCTGATGTGCGATCTGACCGCGTCCCTTTTGGGCCGCAAGGTTCTAGATCGCCGAACAAGAGGTTTATAAGATGGCCGCCCCCAATCCTTCCGCCCTGGCCATGGTGCCATTTGTTTCGGTGCAAGACATGATGCGGATCGTCAACGCGATCGGCCCGCGACAAATGTTGCGGGAAATTTGTGCCTATATCGAAGCAGATTTCCTACGCTGGGAAACCTTTGACAAGACACCCCGCATTCCAGCCCATTCGGAGGAAGGCGTGATTGAGCTGATGCCCACCACCGACGGGGAGCATTACGGGTTCAAATATGTCAACGGTCACCCCGCCAATATGGCACGCGGATATCAAACGGTCACAGCCTTCGGCGTTTTGGCCAAAGTCTCCAACGGCTATCCGGTTCTGTTCACGGAAATGACCATCCTAACAGCCCTGCGCACCGCCGCCACCAGCGCCATGGCGGCAAAATATTTGGCGCCAAAATCCGCGCGGACAATGGCCATGATCGGCAACGGCGCCCAATGCGAATTCCAAGCCTTGGCGTTTCAGGAGGTTTTAGGAATTGACACAGTTCATCTGTTTGACATCGACCCGAAGGCCAGCGAGAAAGCCGCGCGAAACTTGGCCGACGCCGGCTTGAAACTGCGCATCTGCGCCAGCGCCGAAGAGGCCGTCGCCGGGGCCGATATCATCACCACCTGCACCGCAGATAAGCAAAATGCCACTGTATTAACCGATAATATGGTCGGTGCAGGCGTGCATATCAACGCCATTGGTGGCGACTGTCCGGGCAAGACTGAACTGCACCGCGATATTTTGCACCGCGCGGATATTTTTGTCGAATACCCAGCGCAAACCCGCATCGAAGGTGAGATCCAAGCCCTGGCAGCCGATCACCCTGTGACAGAACTATGGCAGGTCATTGCTGGACAAAAAACCGGCCGCAGTACGGAGCGGCAAATCACGCTATTTGATAGCGTGGGGTTTGCCATAGAGGATTTTTCCGCTCTGCGGTATCTGCGGGACCAATTGGAACGCACCGGGCATTTTGTTCAGCTTGACCTTCTCGCCGATCCCGATGATCCGCGCGATTTATTTGGCATGGTGAACCGCGCCAAGGAGTCCGTGTGATGGACCAATTCCGCACACAGATGCGCGCCAAAGCCTATGCCTCTGATCCAGAGGTGTTGCAAAATCTGGCCACGCTGGCCCCGAGCCCCGAGGCGCGCGCTGAAATTTCCCGCCAAGCCAGCGCCATGGTCAAGAGACTGCGTGCAGAGGCTAAGCCCTCTGTGATGGAATTGTTTTTGGCCGAATATGGCCTCTCCTCTGAAGAGGGCATCGCCTTGATGTGCCTGGCCGAGGCGCTGTTGCGGGTGCCCGATGCGGCCACCATGGATGCTTTGATCGAAGACAAGATTGCCCCGTCGGAATGGGGCAAGCATCTGGGGGAAAGCCATTCCACTTTGGTCAATGCGTCAACTTGGGCGCTTTTGGTCACGGGACA
>ENA-OQVM01002514-OQVM01002514.1-marine-metagenome-genome-assembly--contig:-NODE-2514-length-21280-cov-4.695420_pt1 | contig 21280 bp, 16 predicted proteins | sample MGYA00237776_ERZ505498 | MGnify/ENA primary metagenome ERZ505498 (study PRJEB26159, sample SAMN06265151) | marine metagenome | isolation source: Helgoland LTER site | place: Germany:Helgoland, sampling... | reverse complement strand
AGACCGTGCACTGGACCAGATCGGCACAATCAGATCGATATCGGCGAGCGAGGTGGGATCGGCCAGTGGTGCCAAAGTGGTGTAGACATCGACATCAAAATCCTCGTCGCGAAGCAACGCCTCGCACCAATCGCTAAAATTAGTGGGACTGTGACCTTCCCAGCCTCCGACAAATAGAGCTGCTTTCATGGGGTTTTCTCACGCAGATAATGAATGATTGATGCCATATCGCGGGCGTCAAACCCCGCTTGGCTGGCGTTTTGTAAGGTATTGCGGGTCAGGGCAGCTTGGGGCGCCTGAACCCCAAGTTTCTCTGCCAGTTCGGTTGCTAACCGCATATCTTTTTCTGCAAGAGCAACGGTAAAAGATACCTCTTGGTTGGCCTCGTCGAGATATAGATTGCGGCGGTACGACAACATGGGGGCGCAGGCGGCTGAGGCCTCAAGTGCGTCATAGGCTAGTGGCAGATCGATGCCTCCTGCGACCGCAAGGTTCAACGCTTCTGAAGCGCTTTGGTTCAATCCGTGGATCACCGCGTTAATTGCTAATTTCATTATTGATCCAGCACCTTGACGCCCCAAAGCAAAGGTTTGCTTACCCATGGCGTTAAACAGGGGCGCGATTGGTGCGATTTGTGCCTCGTTTGCTCCAGCCATAATCATCAGCATTGCGTCTTTGGCCGCTTGTGTGGCCCCTGATACGGGGGCGTCAATCAACAAGCGTGTGCCTGCTTGGGTCTGCAAATGTGCCAGATGGGCGGGGCTGATCGTGCTCATCTCAAGAAAAATCTTCGCGCCACCTGGTGTTGAAAACAATCCCTCGGCGCCCAAGTAAACCAACTGTGAGGCTTTGTCATCTGCCAGCATTGTCACCACGACTTCGGCTCTGCTGGCAAGATCTGTGGGTGACCCCGCTGCTGCAGTTCCCGTGTCTTGACAGAATTGCGTGAGTTTTTTTGGGTTGCGGGTCCACACGGCCACATCGTGGCCCGCAGCCACCAAATTACTCGCCATATGGGTGCCCATACGTCCCAAACCGGCAAAGCCAACCCGCATCTGGATATCCCGTTTGTTTAGTGGTGAACCAGTGTGGTGTTACTGGATGCACCAGCCACCATCAATATGGATCATTTGACCGGTCATATAGTCGCTGTCATGGCTTGCCAGAAAGGCTGCGGTACCCTGCACGTCAGTGGGATACGACACGCGTTTGATCACAAGTTCGTTGTTCACGATATCTTCATAGGCCTGACCGGCCCGCTCTTTGAAGCCGATCTCGACGAGGTCTTTGTCGAGCTGTTCCCAAAGCGGTGTGACGACAACACCTGGTGCATAGCCATTGACCGTTATGTTGTGTTCGGACAGTCCGACAGCCCCGCAGTGCGTCAGCGCCAAACACCCGTATTTCGACGTACAATAGACGGTCACATCCACCAGCGGCTTGCGCGATGCAATGCTGCCCACGTTAATCAGTTTATATACATGGTCTTGTGGGCCTTGCGCAATCATTTGCCGCGCAGTTTCTTGCATACCAAGCCACATGGCTTTGGTATTCACAGTCATAATCATGTCCCAGTTTTCTTCGTCAATATCCATGAAAAAACGTGGTTTGTTCACGCCGGCGTTAAATAGCCCAATGTTAATCATACCAAAAGCGTCGACGGTTGCGGCAACGGCGGCGGCATTGTCCTCACGTTTGGTCACGTCCATTTTTACCGCAATGGCTTTACCGTTGCCACTGGTGTTGATTTCATCAGCGACTTTTTGTGCGAGATCCACGTCGAGGTCGCCAAGACAGATGTTTGCGCCCTGCGCGGCGAAATGTACTGCGTTCGCGGCGCCCATGCCCTGAGCAGCGCCCGTGATCAAGATGTTTTTGCCAGCTAATCTTTTGGTATCCATGATAGGGTCGCTCCCGAAACGTTGGTGTATGGTTAGAGTTAACCCACATTCGGTGTCTGGACTGGCAGTTGGAATTCAAATCTCATCCAGATTGAATATATTACATCCAAGCTGGATAAGTTATAGCTTAGAAAAGTGGGGTCAGCCTGTTTCTATGCCATTAGGCCTGAAGATTGGCCCCAATGTCACATGGGAGGACTATTATGTCTTATTTTACAAAATCGATGGGCGTGCTCGTTGCTGCGGGGCTCACTCTGGGCTCTGTTTCCAGTGCTGCATTCGCCGCCTCGATTGTCTCGTTCAACGGACCGGCAGGCGAAGCCTATATTGGCCGCTTTATCAAAGGTATCAAAGACACGGCGGAGCTGAAGGGTTACGATATCAAAGTTTATGAGAATCAGTTCAACCAAGCAGAACAGGATCAACAGGTACAGCAGGTGCTGTCTACTGGTCAATTGCCTGACGTGTTCATCTGGTGGCCTTCTGACGCGGTTGCCGGCCTTGGATCGCTACGCGCTCTGGCTAAAACCGGCATTCCTGTTTTGAAAATCAACCAATTGCCCAACGAGCAAGATAAACAGTACATCTTTGGTTATGCGGGTCCAGATGACCGTCTGCGGGCGCGTAATGCGGGCTACATGATGCGCGAAGCGGCAGCGGCGAAGAAGGCGGCAGGCGGTACAGGTTTTAACGTACTGGCTCTGTCTTATCCGCATTCTTACGGCGGCTACGGTCTTTCGATCAATGCATTCAAAGAGGCGATTGCCGGATCCGATTTGGAAATTATCGGCGACGTTGACGAAGGATTTGGTCAGTCAAACGGCTATAAAGGTGCGGCGAAGATGATTGCGGCGTTGCAGGGCCAAAGCATCGATTTTGTCTATGGTATGGATGATGCGATTTTGACTGGCGGCATCAAGGCGCTGGAAGAAGCCGGATTGGTCATGGGCAAGGACGTAATAGCCGTGGGCACAGTTTGTAACGGCGACAAGCAGTTAATCGAGGAAGGTAAACAGTTTGGCACCACGCTTCAGTCACCGCTGCACGAGGGCCAGTTGGCGATTAAAATGGTTGAGGAGTATCTCAATACCGGAAAGCTTGAGAACTATATCAACTTCACGCCGAACCCCTCTGTCACAGCGGAGACCATCGAAACCACAGCACTCCGAGGTTATGATGGTAAGCTTTACACCATCGAAGAGCTTTGCTCGGGCGCTTGGGGCGGATAGTGGAATCTAAATCTGGTGGCTGCCTGAGCGTGTCTTTGGCAGCCATATTCTTTATTTAAGTTGGATATGATGTATGACACCGTTGCTAAAACTGTCATCTATTAAGCGATTTTTTGGTGCGATATATGCGCTCAAGGGTGTGGATTTCGAAATAAATACTGGCGAAATTATGGGATTAGTCGGTGAAAACGGTGCTGGTAAATCCACGCTAGTAAAAATCATCAGCGGCTTTGATAATGGCTATACTGGGTCGTTTGCACTGAATGGATCGGAGGTCCGATTTGCCAACCCTTCGCGCGCAGAACGCTCTGGTATTGCGATCGCGCAGCAAGAGCTGAGCTTGATCCCATCGATGAGCGTGGCAGAGAATATTTTCATTTCGGGCGACAGCGTTCCGGCGATTGCGACCCGAAGCGCGCTGGCCCGCAAGGCAGCACCTTTTTTGGAAGAGGTCGGACTGGAAGATGTGGATGCCCTGATGGCGGTGAACCGACTATCGGTTGGCGAACAGCAACTGGTTGAAGTGGCGCGCCTTCTGGCCCAAGAACCGCAGATCTTGATCCTGGATGAGCCGACAGCGGCGTTGGGCGAAAGCGATTCGATCCGCATCCTTGCGATGGTCAAGCGATTGGCTGAACGCGGAAAATCGATTATCTACGTTAGCCACCGAATGGATGAAATATTTAAGGTTTGTGACCGGATTACCGTGTTGCGCGATGGAGAAAGCCAGATACCGCAGACGGCGTCAAAATTGAATGTTGCGTCTTTGGTTGAATTGATGTTGGGCCGTGAGTTGGTGAATATGTTTCCCGTCCATGGCGACGTTACAAGCGATCAGCCGCTTCTTGAAGTGCGAGACCTGTGGCCAGATGGGACACTCGAGCCGTTTAATTTTGCGGTGCACCCAGGCGAAATTCTGGGCCTTGCGGGTCAGCTTGGATCAGGTTCTGGCGATGCTTTGGCAGTTATTGGCGGCGCAAAATCGTCTCGCGACGGTGAAATTCTTTATGAGGGTGACGTGTTTTTGCCAACCTCTCCCACTGAAGCTATTGCACGCGGAATCGCGTATTGTTCAGATGACCGCAAAGTAGATGGGTTGTTTTTGGGGCGTCCCATCCTTGAAAATATGACTTCTCCAGCGCTCAAATCGTTTTCGCGTTTTGGAATTATAGACCAGAAAAAAGAACGCGAACAGGCTTTGTCGAACGGTGAGAAATTTACAGTGGATGTTTCGCGCATGGATGCCGAGGCGGGGGTTCTGTCGGGCGGTAATCAACAAAAAGTCGCATTGGGGAAATGGCTTGCGATTAATCCAAAAGTCCTGCTGGTGAACGAACCCACTCGGGGGGTTGATGTGGGCGCGCGGGCGGAGATTTACCAAAAGCTACGCGATCTGGCCAATGAAGGGACTGCGGTAATTTTTGCCTCGACGGACATTCAAGAGGTTGCCGGTCTGGCGGACCGCGTTATCAGTTTTTACCGCGGGATGCAGGTGGGTGAAATAGTCAAAGACCAGATTACAGCCGCAAGTATTCTACAACAGATTACGCATCCTTTTGACGATGTTCCACAAAAGCCGGAGATGGCAGAATGAGCGCTCCAATAACCCAACCCACGCCAAATTGGCTGGACCGGATGGTGCGGGATTATTCTGCTTTCGTTGTGGCCCTTGTTGCCGCCTTTGTGGTAATCTTTTTTATTGGTATGGCCACAGCGCCGAACTTTCTGACGCTGTTCAACCTCAAGACAATAATTCGTGACGCGGCTTTGGTTGGCATTATGGCCATTGGGCTGACCTTTGTGACCCTGTCCGGGAACTTCTTTTTGCTCTCGTTGAAAGAGACCGCTGCTCTGTCGATTGTGGCTTTCGCAACCTCAATGTCGGCAGGCTATGGTTTCGAGATTTCCTTTTTGTTTACGATGGTAATTGCCTTGATTTCCGGTGTGTCGCAGGGGGTTTTAATTGGTTTGGGCGGCAATCCGATTGTTGTGACACTAGGGGCGGCGGGTTTATTATTTGGCCTGGGCTCTTTTTGGAGCGACAATCTGGTGATTTCATTTCGGCGTCCGCATGGCGCGGAATGGCTGGGAACGGGGTCTTTTCTTGGGCTGCCGAATATCACCGTCGCTTTCATTTTAATTGCGATAGCGGCCGAGATGACGCTCCGATATACTACTTTTGGGCGGCAAGTTTATCTGATTGGAGCGAACCGCGCTGCTGGCAAAGCTACTGGGCACGAAAACTTTGGGATGGCGATTAAAACCTGCGCTATTGCTTCGGTCTGTGCCGCTTTTGTGGCGATTGCCTTTTCGGCTCAATTCTCAAGTGCTCATGTGAATTATTTCTCGTCAGAATTTGGCTCATCTGGTGATATGACCATTATGGTTATCGCGACGGTGATGGTTGGTGGTAATTCGATCATGGGGGGGTACGGGTCAAGTCTGCGCTCCAGTTTTGGCGCGGTGTTTATCTCGACGGTGGACAATATGATGGTTTTGCATGGCTTCAACTCGGGCCCTAGAGTGCTGGCCGTGGGCTTGATGATTGTGTTCTCTATTATGGTTTTTGCGCTGGTGCGGCGCGGCAGCAGATCGCAAGAGTAAGGAAAATGGGCATGTATAAGATCAAAAGTTGGGTTATTGAAAATCATGATTTAGCCTTTGCGATACTGCTGGCAATTTGTGTGTATGGATATTTTGCACTGACCAACGAATATTTCGCCACACATCGCACAGGTTTCGCGATCATGGAAAGATTTGCCGTTCTTGGTCTTGTTGGGTTGGCGTTGACATTATGCATAATTGCTGGCGAAATCGATTTGTCGATTGGGTCTAATGCTGCGCTTGCCGCCGTTATAGTGGTGCGGTTCACCGATAGTCTGGGGGCGTTCCCAGCGCTTTTTATCGCAGTGTCGGTGTCGACGTTAATTGGAACTATTCAAGGCTACTTTATTGCCTATTTGAGAGTTCGTGCGATTGTTTTGACCGTGGGTACGCTGATGCTTTTACGGGGTGTCGCTTTGTTTGTAGCGCAAGAAAAGACTGTCATGTTGACGGATTTTCGTGTGCCCGACTTTATTTCCACTAAGATGATGTGGTATTTTTCGCCAGCCAGCCTTCTTGTTATTGCGATGTTTGTGGTAGTGGGTTTGTTCATGTCTTACACCCGATATGGGCGCGAGATATATGCCATCGGCGGCGCCCGCAAAGAAGCAGTTGCCGCAGGCATCGATCTCAAGCGTCCAATGGTCATTGTTTTTGCTATTTCCGGGCTCTGTGCCGGGCTTGGCGGTTGTATCATTGGATTGCGGTCTGGGACGGCTCAGGCGCTGGGATTGCAATATGTCCTGCTTGCAGGGACGGTTGCTGCCTTTATTGGTGGCGTTTCAATTCTTGGCGGCAAGGGGGGCGTGATCGGGGCTGCAATTGGAACTTTGACTGTAAATTTTTTGAACACTGGCTTGGTGTTCAATGTCACCCCAGCGTTCATGGTTCAACTCTATCTTGGCGTTCTTTTGATGATTGTGATTATGTTTCAAACCGGCAGCCGGTTTTTTGATGACTACCAACGCCGTCAACAAATTTTGTTCGACGTTGATGCGCGCAAGGCTCCGTTGCTTGCGCGCAAAGCCGAGAGCCTAAAACGTAAAAATAATATCCAATTTGGATAAATCCATGTTGGAAATAATGTTAGAGATGCGTATCCCTGTCCAGTAGCCTTCATGCAGGGAGTGATAGATGCCGACATCAGATACACCGGGTGCATGGCGCCGGCATCCCAGTCAATCGTTGCGTGGTCGCCCTGAAGGTCCATATGAAACGGCTGATAAAAAGCTCAAAATCGGGGTCTCGAATCAAGAGATGGAACGGTTCCTCGATTTTATGGAGCAGTTCGAAGTTGAGACCGATCGTGCACTGTCGATTAAAAGAGGCTATAGTGAAGTTCGTTTGTTGGCGACATTGGTGCGTAACCATCTGAGCGGAAAAACATCTACCAGCTCGTCTTTGGTAAGCGCCTCAGGGTTAACTTATGGCACTGCGGTGCGGGCGCTTGAGTCGATTGAAAGCAGAGGCTTGTTGTTGCGACGGGCAAGAACAGCCACAGGTAAATCGTTTTCCCTTCACCCGACCGAGAAATTGATGATGGAATGGCAGGAACTGGCGCGCCGGTTTCGGGCCATCATTGGCAGTACCTATGAGGCCGGTCCCGATAGTAAAAATAGCGGATATTATTTTGGCTCTTCCTACGCAAAGGGTAATGTTTTGCCGCCGCTGACAAGCTTGACGTCGAAATTACCAATTAATGGCGACCTGCGATTGTTAGAACATGCCGACCCAACGTTTATGGCTATGCACGCTTTGAAAAAACAGTTTGAAAGCATTTTTGGCGTCAATATCAAAAGCCGTGCCCTGTCGATAGACCGTTTGCGTGACGAAATTTTGGAAAATGCAAAACTTCAGAAATCACGCTATGATATCGTTGCTTGCGACACGCCTTGGTTCGGGGAAATGGCTGAGGCTGGGCATTTTTTGCCGATTCAAGATTTTATGTGCGAAAGTGGTTTTGACACGTCGGATTTTCATCCTGAGGCGATTGCTAGCGCCCGGTACCAAGGCCTGCAATATGGTTTGCCAGTGCAGACCACGCCTGAATTGCTGGTCTATCGGCGGGATGTGTTTGCTGCGCACGGTTTAAGGCCACCGCGCACCATTGCTGATACTTTGCACGCGGCAAAAACACTGCATGATCCGTTCGGCGGTATGGCCGGAATCGCATGGAATGCGGCGCGGGGCACGCCGATGGGGCATTCTTTTTTATTCGTAATCGCATCGTTTGGGCAACCGGTTTTGAACCTTGCAAAAACCGCGCTGGGTTTTGATGGTGAAAATGTGCACGGCGAAAATTATCGTCCGATGTTTGACACGCCTGAGGCGCGCGATGCGGCCGAATATCTGCGGGAGCTGGTGCAATATTCGCCGCGGGGTATTTTGAATATGTCGTGGTTTGAGCGAGCGCGCTCTTATGCTTTAGGCGATTCGGCAATGGCCTATTGTGCCACCTTGTTGGCGCCGCTGTTCGAGCTGGATAAATCCTCCCCAGCCTGGAGCAATACGGAATACCTGCCTCTGCCCTTTGGTCCCAAAGGTCGTCCGATTGCGCCTTTGGGCGGATACGCCTTGGCAATTCCGTCCAATATTGCGCCGGAGCGAATTGATCCAATTTGGACAGCTTTGCAGTCGCTTACTTCTGCACATACCGTAAAGCTGTATATTGAAAACGGAAGCCTGGTCAGCCCGCGGTTCAGTGTCAGCCTTGACCCCGAGGTGCAGCAGATTTCTCCCTTGATTTCAATTGTGGATGAAATGGCGCGCCGTGGGATCTTGCAGATGTGGCCGCGTCCCCCTGTGCCTGGAATAAGTGATATCATCGCCATCGTTGGCGAGGAGATGCACGACGCGCTGCGTGGTGACAAATCTGTATCCGACGCCTTGGCAAATTCACAAAATCGTGCCGACGCTCTAATGCGTCTGCGCGGTAATTATTAGAATTGCCCGTAGATCTGGGCTTTGAGGAGAACACTATGTCACGAGCACTTATGCCAAACTTACTGACGCCCCAAGACCTTGAGCCAAATTGGGAATGGCGTGAAAAGATTCCTGCGTGGGGTCATACTTCAGTTGACTTTGAGCGTCGTGTTGATCACGACCGTTTGCGTCGGTATCGACTGGCTCGGACGCGTCAAGCGTTGCAGGCGTCGAACGCGGGCACGCTACTTTTATTCGACGTGAACAACATCCGCTATGTTTCGTCAACGAAGATTGGGGAATGGGAACGGGATAAGATGTGCCGGTTTTGCCTGTTGACAGGTGACGACAGTCCTTATGTTTGGGATTTTGGGTCTGCAGCGGTGCATCATCAGCGGTATTCGGACTGGTTGGAGCCAAGCCATTGTCTTGCCGGTGTTGTAGGGATGCGTGGGACAATCCCACCCGAATTTGGCTTGATGCAGAAATATGCCAAGCAGATTGCGCGTTTGATTCGGGATGCAGGTATGGCTGATATGCCTGTGGGTGTGGATTATGCCGAAACTGCGATGTTCCACGCTTTACAGCAGGAAGGCCTCAACGTGGTTGATGGTCAGCAGATCATGTTGTCTGCCCGTGAGATCAAGAATTGGGATGAAATTCAGCTTTTGACACAGGCGGCTGCGATGGTCGATGGTGTGTATCACATGATTTATGAGGAGCTTAAGCCGGGTATCCGCGAGAACGACATTGTCGCATTATCAAACAAGATGCTTTACGAAATGGGCTCTGACGATGTGGAGGCTATTAACGCGATTTCAGGCGAACGGTGCAATCCTCATCCGCATAACTTCACCGATCGGTTGATCCGACCAGGTGATCAGGCATTTTTTGATATTTTGCAAAGCTATCAGGGCTATAGGACCTGTTACTACCGCACTTTCAACGTAGGACGTGCCACTCCGTCGCAGAATGATGCCTATGTGAAGGCGCGCGAATGGATAGATGCCTCGATTGCGATGATCAAACCCGGTGTGTCGACGGACAAGGTAGCAGAGGTCTGGCCGACGGCAGAAAGTCTCGGTTTTCCAAATGAGGACGCGGCCTTTGGCCTGCAGTTTGGGCACGGGCTGGGTTTGGCTCTGCACGAGCGCCCGATTATTAGCCGAGCTGTTAGCATGGATCATCCTATGGAAATCCAGACGGGTATGGTTTTCGCATTAGAGACTTATTGCCCGGCTTCCGACGGCTATTCGGCAGCACGAATTGAGGAAGAGGTTGTGGTTACTGAGACAGGTTGCGAGGTGATCAGCCTTTTCCCGGCAGAAGAGTTGCCAATTGCGAACCGGTACTGAGGTGGAGTTGATGGCAAAGACAGCACAGAAAAACTCCGACGCCTATCTGCAGATGTATCTTCGGATGGTAAAAATCAGGGTGTTTGAGGACAACGCAAACGAGTTGTATCTCGCCGCGAAAATGCCTGGTCTGACCCATATGTATTCTGGCCAAGAAGCCGTTGCTGTTGGCATTTGTGAGGCGCTTGAGACGAGTGATAAAATAACCTCAACCCACCGCGGTCATGGCCATTGCGTCGCCAAAGGCGCCAATTTCAAACAGATGTTTTGCGAATTGCTCGGCAAGGACGAAGGCTATTGCCACGGCAAGGGTGGCTCGATGCATATTGCTGATCAGGCTAATGGAAATCTTGGGGCCAATGCGATTGTTGGTGGCTCTGCCGGAATTGCCACCGGCGCGGCGCTGACGGCTAAAGTGCTGGGAACGGGTGACGTCGCAGTTTGTTTTTTCGGGGATGGCGCACTGGGGCAGGGGTTGCTGTATGAATGTATGAATATGGCAGCGCTTTGGGATTTACCGGTGATCTATGCCTGCGAGAATAATTTATACGGCGAATACACCCATGTATCGGAAATGGCGGCGGGTGCGTTGATGGATCGCGCGTCGGCCTTTGGGATCGAGGGGCACGAGGTTGACGGACAGGATGTTCTGGCGGTCAACGAGCTATCACATCAACTAGTGGCGCGTTCGCGTAACGGCGAGGGACCATTTTTCATATTGCTTAACACCTATCGCTATCATGGGCATCATGTCGGCGATATCAATCGTGCGTACTACCGTTCGAAAGAAGAAGAGACACTTTGGAAAGAAACCCGTGATCCGATCACAAACTTTGGTAACTGGCTGGTGGAGGAAAAACTCGCTTCTTTTGATGAGTTGCAGGCGCTTCAAACCGATGTAAAAGCCGAGGCAAAAGCGGCGGTCGACTATGCGTTAAACGCAGCCTATCCGGCCGCCGAAGACGTGATCAAACACGTCTTTTTCGAAACCGCCTAAGGAGAGATCAGATGCGCAATATTACACTTTCCAAAGCGGTCAATGAGGCTTTGGCCGAAGAAATGCGGCGGGACAGCACCGTTATTTTGATGGGTGAAGACGTGGCTGAGGCGGGCACACCGTTTAAGGTCACCTCTGGTTTGGTGGAAGAGTTTGGCACCAACCGCGTGATTGATACGCCGATCTCAGAGCCAGGGTTTACCGGTCTGGCGGTTGGCGCGGCGATGACCGGTTTGCGGCCGGTAGTGGACATCATGTTTGGGGATTTTTTATTTTTAATTATGGACCAACTTTGCAATCAGGCAGCCAAGACGCATTACATGTCAGGTGGAAAACTGACTGTTCCAATGGTGGTGCGCACTAATATGGGGGCCACCCGCCGTTCTGCAGCTCAGCACAGTCAATCGCTGCACGTGCTGGCAGCCCATATTCCGGGAATTAAAGTGGCAATGCCCTCGTCGGCCTATGAGGCCAAGGGGCTGATGAAAACAGCCATTCGCGATAATAATCCGGTGATCATTTTTGAAGACAAGCTGATGTATCAAGACAAGGCTCTGGTGCCAGAGGAAGAATATCTTATTCCCTTTGGTGCTGCGCATATTCTACGAGAAGGCACTGATATCACGCTGGTGGCCACGTCTTCGATGGTGCAGGTCGCCCAAACTGCAGCAGACCGGCTTGACGAACATGGAGTGTCTGCCGAAGTCATTGATCCGCGCACCATTGCGCCTCTTGATGAGGGAACCATTCTGGCTTCGGTAAAAAAAACCAGCCGAGCGATTGTTATCGATGAGGGTCATCAAAGCTATGGTGTCACGGCGGAAATTGCAGCACGGATTGCCGAAAAAGCATTTTACCATCTTGATGCGCCGGTTCAGCGTTTGGGGGCCATGGATGTGCCTATTCCTTTTAGCCCGGCGCTTGAAGATCTGACCGTGCCGACCCCGGAGGATGTGGTGGCGCGTGCATTAATGGCGATGCGTGGGGAGCTGTTTCATGTCTCATGATGTGTTGATGCCGCAATTGGGCATGGCGCAAGATAGCGCAATTATTGTGAATTGGCTAAAGGCACCCGGAGAAGCTGTTGCTGCTGATGATCCTTTGATGGAGGTAGAGACCGACAAGGCCACGATGGAAGTTCCTGCAGGTCGTAACGGTTTTTTAACCGAGATCCGTGTCGCTGCCGGTGATGAAGTGCCGGTTGGCGATGTAATCGCGATTATTTCGGAAACTGCTAATGACGTTGTCACCCTGCCTGCTACTGAAAAGGCGCAGGCGACGCCGGATGTGCTGCCTGAGCCTACTTCAAATACGCCTTTATCTGGCCAGGCTGTGTCTGTAAAAGCCCCAATCGCGGCGCCGCAACCGCCTGTTCAAAACGACCCCGCAACACCCTCGGCGACCGTTTCTGCAAAACCTTTGCATCCTGCAACAAAGCCGGGCGTCGCGGGGCGGGTCTTGGCCTCGCCAAAAGCTCGGTTTGTGGCTGCAGATCGCGGTCTGGATTTAAACGCTTTGGTGCGTCAGGGTGCAGCACAACCCATTCATGTTCGCGATCTTGATCAGTTTTCCGCCTCCTCGGGAGGTGGCCTGAGCGTACTTTCCGCGCACGCTGAGGGCGAAGCTTTTGCTGGATTACTGACCCAACAAGCCGATCCCATTGCGACAAGGCGCAGGGTATTGTCGGCCTTTGCCTGTGGGTCATTGCGCATGGCGGCAGGCTGGTCTGATCGCCCCATCATGGTTGAAAGCAGCAACTTGGGAGACATCTGCGAATACCTTAAAAACCCTGATCTTACGGGCGTTTCGGCGGGAAGGGTAACGGGTGACGTCGATTTATTCGAGGTGGATTTGGCCCTATTTGATTTGACCGAAACGCGATTGAAAGAGTACCGGCCGGCTATGGGTCACATGATACAGGTCTCGGTGGCGACCGATACGCATGGCGGGTTTTCGCTTTGCTTGAGTTTCTGTTCGGATGTACTTTCTGTAACTGTTGCTGCGGATTTTCTAAATAATTTTGCGATGCGGATCGAAGATCCGATCCGCCACATTCTGTAAACGGGCTTTTGGATATGAAACATACGCAACTCTATATCGGCGGTACCTGGCGTGATGCGTCGGACGGGGGCCAATTTGCGGTTATTAATCCTATGGATGAAAGCCATCTGGCTGATGTTTCGTCAGCCACTGTAACAGACGCGCTGGCCGCGATGGATGCTGCAGACGCAGCGTTTAAGGACTGGCGTAGTAGATCGCCAAGGGCGCGCGGTGAAATTTTACGCAGAGCGTTTGACTTGTTCACCCAGCGCCTTGAGGACTTCGCCCGCCTGATCACGCTCGAAAACGGCAAAGCCCGGTTGGACGCGGTGGGTGAGGCGACATATGCGGCTGAATTTTTCCGTTGGTACGCCGAAGAGGCCGTACGCAGCGAGGGGCATATGGGCGTTGCTCCCGCCTCTGGGGCTCGTACCTTGGTTTATCAAAAACCTGCTGGGATTGCGGTTCTTGTCACGCCATGGAACTATCCGGCGGCGATGGCCACCCGCAAAATTGCGCCAGCACTGGCTGCGGGATGTCCAGTCGTGGTCAAGCCGGCCTCAGAAACGCCGCTCACAATGTTGGCGTTAATGCCGCTGTTGGAAGAGGCTGGCGTGCCGCCTGGGGTGGTTAATGTTCTGCCGTCGCGCTCTTCAGGAGCCGTGGTGGGCGCGATGTTAGCAGACCCCCGGGCGCGGGTGGTTTCCTTTACCGGATCGACACAAGTGGGGCGCAAGCTGCTACATGCGGCGGCCGATACGGTTATTAAACCTGCAATGGAACTCGGTGGCAACGCGCCGTTTATTGTGTTTGAGGACGCTGATATTGATGCTGCAGCCGATGGGTTGATGGTCGCCAAAATGCGTAATTTGGGCGAGGCTTGTACCGCTGCAAACCGTATATATGTGCATGCCGCAGTTGAGGCGGAATTTGTTGAAAAGTATACTGCGCGTATGGCGGCTTTAAAAATGGGTGATGGGCTTGACCCGTCGGTGGATGTCGGGCCTTTGGTCAATGCCGAAACCCGCGACAAGGTGGCGGCTTTTGTCGACGACGCACTGCAACGCGGGGCGCAGCTTAAGCTGGGTGGAGAGTGCCCTAAAGGCCCGGGATTTTACTATCCGCCAACGGTTTTGACCAATGTACCCGATGAGGCTGAGTGTCTGAAAGATGAGATTTTTGGTCCGGTTGCGGCGTTGCAAAATTTCACCGATGAGGATGAGATTATCGTTCGGGCCAATCAGACAGAATATGGTTTGGTGGCCTATGTTTACACCGGCGATATGCAACGCGGTCTGCGGGTCAGCGAACAGCTTGAGTTTGGCATGGTGGGTCTGAACCGCGGTCTGGTGTCGGATCCTGCAGCACCGTTTGGCGGTGTAAAGCAATCTGGTCTTGGGCGTGAGGGAGGCAAGGAGGGGATGTTGGAGTTTATGGAAACCCAGTATATCTCGACGAATTGGTAGGATGGACAAGATCGCAGCCAGCCCGACCACCCGGCGCTTTGCAGCCGAAAATGGTGTCGACGTAGACGCGTTGGGGCGCGAAATCGGCGAGGATACCGTGAGCAAGACCGATGTGAAACGCAAGATGGACGCTGGGGTATCAGCCACTGCAGTTGATGCGACGCAGCTGGCGTATTGGCAGGTGGATCACAGTGCTTACGGCCCGGTGACGGCGCAAAAACGCAGCCGTATGGATAAGCTGGCAGCGACCAATTTAACCGCCGCACAACAGATCATTCCCGCGGTCACCCACCACGACCGCGCCGATATGACCGAGATCGAGGCGCTGCGTCACCGGCTTAAACCAGACGCAGACGCCCAGGGCGTCAAACTGACTGCATTGGCGTTCCATGTGAAAGCTTTGGCCAAATCTCTGGCAATTTTTCCAAATTTTAATGCGTCGCTTTCGGCGGATGGCGACATTCTTTGGCTGAAACAATTTTTCCATATCGGCATTGCTGTTGACACACCCTACGGGCTGATGGTGCCAGTGATCCGGGATGTCGACCAAAAGGGCCTGTTGGCGATTGCATGTGAAATTTTCCAGATGGCCAAACGGGCGCAGACGCGCAAGTTGCGACCCGAGGATATGGGGGGCGCGTCGATGTCGATCTCAAATCTTGGCGGCATTGGTGGTATGGCGTTTACACCTATTGTGAATCCGCCCGAGGTGGCGATTATGGGGCTGACGCGTACAGAAATGCAGCCGATCTGGAATGGCGAAGCGTTCGATCCTCGCCCGATGGTGCCCTTGGATTTAAGCTATGATCATCGAGTGATTAATGGTGCTGAGGCCGCCCGCTTTATGTGTCATTATGCGGGGCTGGTCTCGCAGCCGTCCAGGCTTGTCCTTTAGCACTCTTGGCACCGTCTGGTTTTTCTAGGTACTGGTATCAACAGCATGTCGCTAAAGTGGTACACGCGGATGTTTCATTCGTTCGCTTAAGTGTGAAAGACCGTTGATTGCTGGGTTGGATTTTTTTTCATTCTGGCAATCGGTTTCTTGAGAAGAACATTTTTTGAAACACTTGATTTTGAGCGCGGCGGTCAACTCATGCAAAAAAGTTAACGGCGCAAATTACAGCGCAAGAAAACGGGTGTGGATTGTTGATTTCTGAATGAAACCAATAAGTACGGCTATGTGGCATGTAGTTACACCCGAAGAAGTCTTCAACTCGGCACGCTACGTTTTGACTGAGATCTGGCCATTCAAAATAGCCTCAAACTGCTCACACAAATACCACTGCATAAAACAGAGCACCTCAGGCTATGAAAATCCTCTAAACAACTCAAAGACATAGAAATTATATGCCAAACAGACGATGATATGGGGAGGTTAGTGGCGCACCGGGGATGCGACCAAACCAAAATATAGTTGTTTATTATCATAAGATTATTCAAACGCTAGTTTGCAAAAGCGGTCCCAAAAGCGGTCCTGCGGCTAACAATCGAAGTCATCACTCACAGGTTCAGGTTTTCTAAATTATTGTCACGCTATCTAAGCTTACCTTTGCAGCAGGCTTAGTAAATTTTACTTCAACAAAGCTTGTTCTCAGGTCAGATTTTGGGATGAAACACCCGTTGCCTCCTTGATGGAGAAGTACAATTTATTAAATCGAAATTTGTCCAACTTTTTAGATAGAATTATCACGAGGTCAGATTTGTAGATAAGAAAACATACAAATCAATGAACAAGTAATAATGAAAATAGGCATTGGCAGGGATCGCGGATTCAACTCGCCAGTGCAACTTAATCGACGTTAGCTTGGTGTGAGGCAGTTCAGCCTAAGCAGCACCCACCGTCTAAAGTTAAGGAGCACTCATGCCGTCATACAACCGCCTGACTGCGGACAACCGTATCGAACTCTATGCGCTGAATAAAGCGGGATCGAAACAGAATGCCATTGCGGCGCAACTCAACGTTTCACCTTCGACGATCAGCCGTGAGTTGCGACGGAATTCGGGCTTGCGTGGATACCGTCCGAAACAGGCGGATCGTTTAGCTTGTGCCCGCAGGTCACGGGCATGCAGCCGTCGCATTTCACAAGCAACTTGGCAGCGTGTTGATACGATGATCGAAGATGACTGGAGCCCAGAACAAATCAGCGGCCACCTCAAGGCCAGCGGTCTGCCCGGTGTCAGTCCGGAATGGATCTATAGACACATCTACGCAAATAAATCTCAGGGAGGCACACTTCACAGCCACCTACGCTGTCAGAAAAAGCGTCGCAAACGCCGTGGTTCAATCGAGCGTCGCGGACAAATCATTGGGCGGGTCTGCATTACGGAACGCCCACAAATTGTTGAGACACGCTCACGGATCGGCGATTGGGAAGCTGATACCGTCATTGGCAGACAGGGCGGTGCGGTGCTCGTCACGCTCGTCGAACGCAAGAGCCGGTTCAGCCTGATCATCAGAGCAGAAAACAAAACAGCGACAGCAGTAAGTGCCGCGATGACCACGGCCATGTCCCCACATGCCGCACACGTTCACACGCTGACCTATGACAACGGTAAGGAATTCGCCTATCATCTAAAGGTATCTGATGAGCTGGAGGCCAAAGGCTTCTTCGCTCATCCTTATCATTCATGGGAACGTGGTCTAAACGAAAACACCAACGGTTTGATCCGTCAGTATCTCCCAAAGGGCAAAAGCTTCGACGACCTGACAGATCAGGACGTCGTGGACATCATGGACAGGTTGAACAACCGGCCCAGAAAATGCCTTGGCTTCAGAACGCCAAATGAGGTATTCCGTAAAGACAAGTCAGACGTTGCGTTGGCAAGTTGAATCCGCGTATCAATTAAGACTATTTAGTAAAGCTTTAGGCCCAGGTTAACGGTAGGCGTATTCAGTCTAAAAAAGAAACTCACAAAGTCTTCTTATCCTTTTCAAAATCGAAAAGAGATTTTAAATTGAAGGCAATTTCATTCATCTATAGGGCTTGCCTATGATCTTGTTTTCTCGATTAATTGCAGCTCTCCAGGCGTTCCTTAATTTTTGGGTCAAAATTTCTTTATTTCCCGCCACCTCTCCATTAGTGAGCCGTAGGATTGTAATATCAAATCTTTCAGCATCTTGGTCTTTCATTTTATCTTTTTCTTTTTGTATTCCAGTTAAGTGAATCGAACCGTCTATTTCTACTGCCAGGCGAATTTCCGAAAAGTAGAAATCAACAATCCACTTGCCACTAATAATATATTCTCGAACGAATTTTCTTTTTAGAACTCCTCCGTTTAACTCGTTCAAAAATGTACTAAATTCTTTTTCAGCCGGTGTTGGATTAGACCGCCTATAATTCGCAAATTTTTCAATGTGGCTTTTTTGGAATATTGAACTGACGTATTGCCTTTCTCCAATAACATATGCCCGCCTTACAGACTTTGAAAAAGGAAGCTTTTTTACTCTTTTGGTCCCACCAGCGTAACTCTGTTGACCTTCACGCCGAGCAAACCAGTTATCCCAATTCGCTCTACTCCGTGGCATAAATTAACCACTCGGGAGCAAACTTGTCGCAGCTATGTTTACAAACCCCAAATTGAAGCCCACAGTCTTCAAAGCTACCAAGGCTTATTTCTCTTTTAGTCATCCTAATCTACTCTTTCAACTAAGGGCCTACTTCTCTTGATTTCGATCTTCTGAGAGTTAGTTATCTTCAATGAGCTTAACTCCGAATGGTATTCCATGACAAAAACCGCCTGTAATTATGCAATCAATGAACTACTTTCCTAGTTCCAAAAATTTTTGAATCAAAAGTCTCATCAGGTTCAAAGCTCAAATAATTTGGCTGAGTTTGGATCATTAGCCGGTGTGCAAGGTGGCTTCGGTTGGGATAGAGCGCTCTCAAATGCTCTTCAAACGAAATATGCCAGCGACGGTTTTCACATCGCACCTTACAAACCAAACCAATTTTTTTTCAAATCTTTCAATTATATGAGCTCTTTTTTCCCCCAAATTTAGGTCTACTAGTATCTGCTTCTTGAGCTCTTCCGCCTGCTTGAAACACATATTTCTAATTGAAAAAAACATTTCCTCTTCAGCTTTAACTTTATTTTTCCAGTCTTCTAGGAGTTCGGGTATTGGATCTCTTCCAACATCAGCACATGATTTTACATATTTTTCAATAAACCAAGTCTGGTTTTCAATGTGTAAATGCACATGATCTGAAAAAAGGCCCGAAAAAACTTCACCTGACCTCCATTTGGCCTCTAAAGACAAAATGTTACTTTTGATGGCATTCTTATATGTTTCATTAGAGGGAAAATCACTTTTTTGCGGTCCAGTTAACCCAGCAAACATGGTATCCAGCGAAGCGGCGCTCGAAGCTGTCCAGTCTGCAAAGCACAAATAAACTAGCCATAAAATGCCAACCGGAGGGAACACAAAACACAAAATTATAGCTAGGATCCACTTCATTCTCACTCCTTAATTATATTCTGATCTGCGTTTGAAAATCATTGTCCGTGCAATGGGCTTTTAAGCCTTTGCCCGTTGTCAGCTTTGGACAAGCATTCTCATCTGCATAGGTGTAGGCAACACAGGATTACTGCAAACTGGATGATCTCCGGACTGGTTTTGTAATGGCGGAATGAAACTTGATTGGAGATAGCCGCAAAGATAATTGCTGGGACTTTTCTGGGCGAGACGTTTTATTCTGACAGTGCCCTTGAACTTCTTCGATGGAAAGTTGGGTTTGTGTCATAGCTGAGGCAACCGGTGAATACTCAATTGATCTCCGCAGACCTCCTTTGCCAATTCAACAACGTGTTCGTGGTGTGTGAAATAGAGTGCCTGCCCCTGCTCTGAGACTTCTCGCAGTAAACTTAGGGCTGCGGCTGTTCGCATGTTGTCGAAAGTCTCCATAATATCATCGGCAACGAAGGGCAGCGTTGTGCCGCTCGAAACATACTGCCGATATCCAGACAGACGAAGCGCAAGATAAAGCTGAAATCGTGTTCCCTTTGACATCTCAGCAACTGTGATTGAGCGACTATCACGCTTTCTAAGAGCCAGAAGGACTTCTCTCTGACCATCGGCTTGAGTTCTCAGATCTTGATATTTCCCTCCCGTCAGCTTGCGAAACGCCGTTTGCGTTTCAGCTAGCATATTACTCCTATGATCGTCCCTGTACGCGGTAAGGGCTTGTTCCGCGGCGAGAATTCCGAGGCGCAGCCTTAGAGCCCCTCTGGCGCGCTCTTCAAGATCAAGGAGCAGCGTTTGGCGCTTCTCTTCTAACTGCGCTGGCGCGTTGTCGCCTCCAACCCTTTCAAGGGCATCTCTTGCGGCCCGCAGATCTCCAACCTTTTCTTCATTATTTGCCTCGGCTGTCTTGAGATCGGCTGTAACGGCGGCCTTATTTCCCTCAAGTTCCAAAACATCCTGACCCGCCAGCATGTCTTCTGCTTCAACCAATTCCGAGACACCTAGGCGTTTAAGTATACGGTCACTTAGTTCCTTCGACTGTTTGCGCAGCTGGTCCGCAGCTAAGGCCCGGTCCAGCGCCTCGATAAGATCATCGATAGAATGGACCTCGTGCGCTCCTTCGAACGCAAGCGCCATTTCTTCAATACGGAGACGTATGTCGGCAAGATCTGACTCTGCGGCACGGACTTCAGCTTTAGCTTTGGCTATCGCCTCAATCAATTTCTGAAGATCCAACTCGAATTTGTTTGCGCGCTCCAGTCTCCGGCGAAGCCGTTCCCCTAAAACCAGAGGTGCCACATCGGCGGGCTCACCAACGTGCTCGGCCAGTTCAACAATTTTTTGCTCAAAGGCGAGGCGATCGTCCTTCATCGCTTGAACACGGCGTTGAAGTTGATCACATTCCACGAGCTTTCCGGCCAATTTCCTAAGCGTTTGAAGCTTCCAGCGGAAGTCATCGAGTCCGCGCAGGGATTTTGGAAGTGTCGCCACTTCGTTTTCCCAATTCGCCTCAAAATCAGCAGTCGCATCAAAGAGGCGTCGGACTTCGTTAGACCGGCGCGTTACCTCGGCTTTCACTTCATCAAGCCTGCTTTTGTGGGCCTCTGCCTTCGCCCTGACACTGGCAGCCTCAGCCAGGACAGCGCGTGCCCTTTTGGTTAACTCCCTCAGGTCGAGCGTTTCGTCTGAAACTGACAGAACATTCTTTAGCTGCCCGACCGCTTCATCGGCAGATCGCATCGCCTCTTCACTGCGCTTTTTCTTGTCTTTGAGTTCTGAGTTCAATTCCTGGACTGTTGAGAGACACACCTGCCAATTTTTGAGATCACGCGGATCATAAGTCTCCGGAAGACCGAGGGCGGCCAGCAGCTTGTGCAACGAAGCAGCTTCCTTTTCCAGGTTAGCCTCAGCCGACGAGAGGGATTCTTTTCGCGACAAAAGGTTGGCCTTGCTTGAGGCGCTTTCCAGTTGAAGTTCGCGCAGTCGCGCCAGCCGCTCGGCGAACCCGAGGCGCACCTCTTGAAGGGCATCATCCCGCATCATGGAAGCATGGAACTTTTGCGCGGTATCACGAGTCAAATCTTTGCTGTGGTCTTCCCAGAGAGTGTCGCGCTCACCACGGATCTCCTTGGCCTCTTCGTCAACCGATGCGGCATTGCCTTTTTCAAACTCTTCGAGCCGAGCGGCGACGCGATTGTAGTCTCGCTGCGCCTCTTCCAACTCCCGCGTTGCTATTTCTTTTTGGGCCCGAAGGTCTGTCCAATGCTCCACAATGCGCACGGTCTCGGCTTCTGAAAAAGAGAG
>ENA-OQVM01002512-OQVM01002512.1-marine-metagenome-genome-assembly--contig:-NODE-2512-length-21294-cov-28.449922_pt1 | contig 21294 bp, 20 predicted proteins | sample MGYA00237776_ERZ505498 | MGnify/ENA primary metagenome ERZ505498 (study PRJEB26159, sample SAMN06265151) | marine metagenome | isolation source: Helgoland LTER site | place: Germany:Helgoland, sampling... | reverse complement strand
TAGGATTGTGATACCGAAGCCATTAGTTTTCGCTTTGCGATAACAATGTCCTCGTATTTAGCATCTGCCAATGAACTCACGTAATTTTCTCTTGATGTAATTGTACCAAACCACGGTAACATTTGTTTAGCAGATACCTTAAAACGTTGCGCTCCTGTTCTAGTTTCTGGCTCACTTACAAAGTAACCGACACCAAATTCGGTATTAGGAATGGTATTGACTTCATTTACTTTTTCGGAAGCTCTTTTGTATTGTAACTCAAACTTTTGAATTTCTGGATTGTTTGTTAAGGCTTCATCTATAAGTGTTTCTAATTGTTGTGCATTTCCTATGAGAACAAAGAATAACGAACAAAAAATAAAGACTGTTTTTATGTGTGATTTTATCTGTTTCATTTTACAGTTCTTTTAAGTTGAATTTCGGCTTTCCAGCTAAATAATACTGGAACTACGAATAAGGTTATTAAGGCTATAAGCATTCCACCAAAACTTGGTATTGCCATTGGTATCATAATATCACTACCTCGTCCTGTTGATGTCAGTACTGGTAATAATGCTAAAATGGTTGTAGCTGTAGTCATTAAACAGGGTCTGATACGTTTTTCTCCTGCTTCCACTATGGATGCTCTAATTTCTTTTTTATTCTCTGGTGTATTTCTATCAAAAGTTTGCGTTAAATAGGTTGCCATTACTACACCATCATCTGTTGCAATACCAAAGAGTGCAATAAACCCAACCCAAACTGCTACACTTAAATTAATTGGGTGCATCTGGAATAAGTCTCGCATATTTTCCCCAAAGAAATTGAAGTTTAAAAACCAATCTTGACCATAGAGCCATATCATTATAAAGCCACCTGCAAACGCTACTGCAATACCTGTAAAGACCATTAATGAGGTTGCCACAGAACGGAATTGGAAATACAGTATTAAAAAGATAATTGCCAAAGCTAAAGGCACAACAATCGATAAGGTTTTTTCAGCTCTTAATTGATTTTCGTAAGTTCCCGTGAAGGCATAGTTGATTCCTTTCGGAACTATCAATTCACCAGAATCTATCTTTTCTTGAATCAATGCTTGTGCATTTTCAACAACGCTTACTTCAGCAAACCCATCCAATTTATCAAACAAGACATAACCTACTAAAAAAGTATCTTCACTTTTTATGACTTGTGGACCTTGTTCGTAACGGATTGTTGCCAATTCATTTAAAGGCACAGGACTGCCTTTTTCAACTGGCACATAAATTTGTTCTAAATCAGTTGGGTTAGCTCGCATTTCTCTTGGGTATCTTACTCGAACACCGTATCGCTCTCGACCTTCAACCGTTTGGGTTATTACCATACCGCCAACTGCCACTTTCAAAACGTTTTGAACCTCTTCAATGGTAACGCCATAACGTGCTATTTTTTCTCTGTCAATATCAATGAGCAGATAAGGCTTCCCTACAATACGGTCTGCAAAAACCGCTTCCTGCTTAACGCCTTCAGCCTGTTTCAAAATGTTTTCCAATTGTATCCCAAATGCTTCTATTTGTTTTAAATCTTGACCCTTTACCTTGATTCCCATTGGTGCTCTCATTCCTGTTTGTAACATTACCAATCGGGTTTCAATAGGCTGTAGTTTGGGTGCAGAGGTTACGCCTGGAAGTTTTGTAACTCTTACAATTTCATTCCAAATATCGTTTGGTGATTCAATTTTTGGTCGCCAGTTACGATAGTACTCGCCATCATCATCTTCAATTAATTGAGACCTTTTTATAGTGCTAAAAATGACGTTTTCGGAATTATTAGGATTAGAAACCAAACGACCATCCTTCAATTCAAAGAAGCCATCATCATTTACTTTGTAGCGTTGGCGTACTCCGTTTTCATTCAGCATATATTCTGATTTATACTGAATCATATTCTCGTACATTGATAGTGGTGCTGGGTCTAAAGCTGATTCTGTTCTTCCTGCCTTACCAACTACAGTTTCAATCTCTGGAATACTTGCTACAGCCATATCCAATTGTTGTAAAACACGTTTGTTTTCTTCTACGCCAGAATGTGGCATTGAGGTTGGCATTAGTAGAAATGAACCTTCGTTTAATGATGGCATAAACTCTTTGCCTGTATTTTTCATAATGAAAAAACCTGCGATGACTATTGCTGTTGGTACGGATAAAAACAATAGTTTATTATCTAGACACCATCTCAAAATACGTCTGTAGTATTTTATAAATAATGAGAAAACACCTAATAAACCGAAGCATATAACGCTTACAAAAATGAGATTCCAAAAAATACTTTTGTCAACTCCTAACGGTCTCCAATATTCGGCTAACAAGAATACAATAGCTGATACAGAAATAATGATATTGATAAGATTCGCTTGTTTCTCTGATACTATCCCTTGTTGCTTTATAAGTGCAACAATTCCAAACCCAACCAATATTAACCCCAACCAATAACCGTAAACTATGGCAACAACACCTAGCACTATTAAAACGCCATTTAAAACATATATAAAATTGATTTTAATACTTTTCTTTCTGAATAAAAAAGCTGCAAAAGGCGGTATCAAGAATAAGGCAACAATAATAGATGCGGTTAATGCAAATGTCTTTGTGAAGGCTAACGGTCTAAATAATTTTCCTTCTGCACCAATCATAGTAAATACAGGTATGAAACTGATAATAGTGGTCATTACTGCGGTTACGATTGCACCAGACACTTCGGCTGTTGCGTTATAAACTACCGTATTTATGGATTGTGTTCCATTATCTTCATCTAAATGCCTTATAATATTTTCTGAAAGTATGACACCCACATCTACCATTGTTCCGATAGCAATAGCAATACCTGATAGAGCTACTATGTTTGCATCGACTCCAAAGAACTTCATTGCTATAAAAACCATCAATACTGCAACGGGCAATAAGCCAGAAATCAATATAGAAGCTCGAAGATTAAACACCATTATGATTATAACCAAAATGGTAATCAATATTTCAAGAGTTAAGGCTTCATTGAGTGTACCTAAAGTTTCTTGAATTAATTCTGTTCTATCATAAAATGGCACTATGGTTACTTGCGATGTTCTTCCATCTGATAACACTTTTGAAGGTAGTCCTGCGCTTAATTCCTTAATCTTTTCCTTTACGTTATTAATAACTTCCATTGGGTTTGCACCATAGCGCGCTACCACAACAGCACCAACAACTTCTGCGCCTTCTTTATCTAATAATCCTCTTCGTGTTGCAGGACCTAAAGAGACTTTTCCAATATCTTTTATTCTGATTGATGTATAGTCTTCGGAAGTGACTACCGCATTTTCAATGTCTTCAATAGATTTTACATAACCCAAACCACGTACTAAATACTCTGCATTATTGATTTCAATAGTTTGTGCACCAATGTCTTTATTACTTTCCTTAACTGCTTTTACAACTTGATTTAAACCGATATTGTATTGTCGCATCAATTCTGGATTTACATCCACTTGGTACTCTTGAACATAACCACCAATAGAAGCTACTTCAGAAACGCCACTTGCAGAGGATAAAGCATATTTTACATAGTAGTCTTGAATACTTCGCAATTCCTGTAAGTCCCAACCACCAGTAACATTTCCCTTTTCATCACGACCTTCGAGTGTGTACCAGAATATTTGTCCTAATCCTGTTGCATCGGGACCTAATGCAGGATTAACACTTTCTGGTAATAAACCACTTGGTAAGGAATTAAGTTTTTCGAGAATACGACTTCTACTCCAGTAAAATTCTATGTCTTCTTCAAAAATGATATAGATACTTGAAAAACCGAACATAGAGGAACTACGAATGGTTTTTACACCTGGAATACCGAGTAAAGATGTTGTGAGTGGATAGGTGATTTGGTCTTCTATATCTTGTGGTGAGCGACCATCCCATTTTGTAAAAACGATTTGTTGGTTTTCGCCTATATCTGGTATGGCATCTACAGCAACTGGATTACTTGGTAAGAAACCTGTATCCCAATTAAAAGGTGCATTAACCGTTCCCCATCCTACAAAAAGGACGAGTAGCAGAACTGCAACGAGTTTGTTTTCTATTAAAAATTTGATGCTTTTATTGAGCATTGGCTTTGATTATTAAACAGTTAGACATTGATGTTACGACAACACCGAATACAACAAATTATCCTTACGACATTGCAGTCATAGGATAAAAAAGTCTATTGTTTAAAAATCAAATTAAATAAGTCTCGTCAATCTTGTAGATACGCCTTATGACGAGTGGCGGTTTGTATTCTTCGTAAGAAGAAACATTATTTTCTAAACCTTCAAAAAAGTTGATGTAAGTGTAGACAAAAGATGCAATGAATAGGTGTTGCTCAAACGTGATATTGTCAACTTGCAATTGTAATTCGTCTTGACCTTCAATTGCTAATTGTTTATCATCACAACAATTTTTCTTGGTAATAGAACATCCTTCGGTTGAAGGCTTTTCCATTTCCATTCCGCACCCTTTGGCTTTTTGAAAGATAGCAGTTTCTACTAAAGTATCTCCACAATAATGCATATTCACAGTAAATGACATTGTAGAGCATAACACTACAAAAGCCATTGCTAAAGACATTATTTTATGGAAAAACTGCTTCATATTGATTGCGAAGTTACGAAATTTTAACAACTATTGATTTTGTTTAACAGAAGTTTAATTGAATAATCTGCTTAATCCCAACTCATTCGTTGTAATCTAACTGCATTTAAAATTGCTAATAATGCTACTCCTACATCTGCAAAAACTGCTTCCCACATTGTGGCTAAACCACCTGCTCCTAATATCAATACAATAACTTTAACTCCAAACGCTAAAATGATATTCTGCCAAACAATTTTTCTTGTAGAACGACTTATTTTAATGGCTCTAACTACTTTTGAAGGCTGGTCTGTTTGAATTATAACGTCTGCTGTTTCAATAGCTACATCACTACCTAAACCACCCATTGCAATACCAACGTTACTCGCTGCTAAAACTGGTGCATCGTTAATACCATCACCTATAAAGGCTATTTTGTTTTCAGGATTTTTCTTTAAAATTTCAACTTCGTTTAATTTATCTTCTGGTAGTAAACCACCTTTAGCATTTTCGATATTCAACTCTTTAGCGACTTGTTGCGTAATGGAATCTTTATCACCGGAAAGCATCATAATATTTTTAATGCCTACTTTGTGTAATTCTGTAATAGTTTCTTTTGCATCCTCTTTTAATTCATCCGCTATTACTACATAACCTGCAAATTGATTATCGATTGCAACTAATACTATAGATTCTACAATAGTTTCCGTTTCACTTGGAATATCAATACTATTGGTAGTCATCAAGGCTTTGTTACCTACTAAAACAGTTTTATCGTTTACTATACCTTTTAATCCTTTACCAGCAATTTCAGAAACTTCTTTTGCTTCATAGCTATTTTCAGTTCCTTTATATACCATTATGGCTTTAGCTATTGGATGCGTGGATTGTTCTTCCATCGCCATTAAATATTGCATAAATTCGGTTTCTTTCCAACCGATTGCTTTTACTTCTTTGATTTTAAAAACACCTTTGGTAACGGTTCCTGTTTTGTCCATTACCAAAGTATTTATCTTGGTCATTGCATCTAAAAATGAAGCACCTTTAAATAAAATTCCATTTTTTGAAGCTGCTCCCAAACCACCGAAATAACCTAATGGTATTGAAATCACTAACGCACAAGGACAAGATATTACCAAGAAAATTAATGCTCTGTATAACCAATCTCTAAATACATAATCATCTACAAAAAAGTAAGGTATAAAAGTAACACCAATAGCTAAAAACACTACAATTGGTGTGTAGATACGAGCAAACTGTCTGATAAACAATTCTGTTTTAGACTTACGAGCTGTTGCATTTTGAACCAAGTCTAATATTCTCGCAATAGAACTATCTTCAAAGATGTTGGTTACCTCAACTTCAATAACGCTTTCTAAATTAATACTACCTGCATAAACCTTTGCATCTTTCTGAATAGAATCTGGTTTGCTTTCTCCTGTTAATGCTGCGGTGTTTAGAGATGCTTTTTCGGATAATAAAATACCATCCAATGGAATTTTTTCACCTACTCGAATTTGTATTTTCTCGCCAATATTTACAGCTTCGGGCGATACACTTATATAATCACCATCACGAAATACATTGGCTTCTTTTGGCCTAACATCTAATAAGGCTTTAATATTTCCTTTTGCTCTATTAACTGCTGCGTTTTGAAATAATTCTCCTACTGCATAAAATAGCATTACTGCCACACCTTCAGGATATTCACCAATGATAAACGCACCAATGGTGGCAATAGACATTAAAAAGAACTCGGTAAAAACATCGCCTTTTATAAGACTTTTCCATCCTTCTTTAATTACAGGAAACCCAACTGGAATATATGCTAAAGTGTACCAAACTACTCGAATCCATCCTTCAAATTGAGGAATGGCATCAAAATAATCTACAGCAATTCCTACGATTAGCATCACAAAACTTATAAGTGCTGGAATGTATGTTTTGAATGCACTTCCATTTCCGTGGTCGTGACCATCATCGTGAGAATGTTGTTCTTCTGAATTTGGTTTTAAATCTCTTAAATTGACTTTCTTTTTTTTCATCAAGTTAGTTTTAACAACAACTTTTATTTTCTTGAATTGGTGGACAGGGAACTGTTCCATAAGAACAATACACACAACAATCACCTTCGTTTGGTTTTAGAACCGTTTTACAATGCTCACACTCGTAGAAGAATTGACAAGCATTTGTTGGCATATCTTCTACTTTTTTATGTCCGCAGTTAGGGCAAGTGATTTCCGATTTTAATATGGTTTTCATTAATTTTCTTTTTTGTTAGTTACTTTATAACCTGTTGCGTTAATTGCTTTCTCAATCTCCAATTCATTGGTTTTAGTTTCGTCAAACTCAATGATTGCGTTACCATTTTCGTATGATGTTTTTGAGTTTACAATTCCGTTAAGTTTATTTACTTCGTGGTTAACGTGTGCTTCACAACTGGCACAAGTCATTCCACTTATTTTATACTCTATTGTTTTTATATTTGATTTATCAACTATTATGATTTGTTTTTCGGTTTTTGGATATAACATACTTGAGTAGTATGGGAAAGCCAACATCACAATTGCAAAAGCTGTTACAATGCCTAAAAAGGTTTTTGACTGCATAAATTTTGGTTCTTTATCCGTTTCACATTCACAGTCGATTTCTTTTTCTGGTTTTAATTTTTGATACCAAGCAAAGAGAAGAACTAATATAGTTAGCCCTATTAAGTAAGGTCTAAATGGTTCTATCCAAGAAAAAGTTGAAGCTACACCACTTGTTCCTGCAATTAATGCCAAAACAGGTGTGATGCAACACAATGAAGCTGTGATTGCTGTTAGGATACTTGTAACCGCTAATTTATTTTTCATTCTATATCTAATAATTTTTCAATGTCTTTTGGAATAGGCATACGTTTTAATGGTGGTACGTTTGCGCCACCAGTATTACCAAGTGGAACGTGATTTATAAATGATTTCCAGCCACCCACAAACAACCTAACTATTTGACCTATTACTTCTTTAGTATCTTTTTGTCTAAATCCAAATTTTAGCATTAGCCAATGTGAATAGGTATGTTCTATAGGATAAGACTGTCCTATTATATGACTACGCTCTAAATGAAACCAAGCATAACCAAACTGTTTATTTTCTAAACATAAACTGTATTGTTTTATTTCTTCGTTATAAGCCTGTTTAAGATGTTTAGGTATTTTAGTATTAAACTTCATATCCACTAATTTTGGATAAAAGTAATTTAATAGTAAGTGCAATGGAAGTGCATTTGTTATCCACTACACTTATCACATATACCTTTTACAACCAAGTTTACATTTTCCGAAACAAAGCCATCAGGCACTTTAATTTGAGGGATTTTATGGTTTGTTAAGCAAATGGTTTCATTGCAATTGTTACAATGGAAGTGTAAGTGTAAATCTGTTTTTATATCACAACTACAACCTTGTTCACACAATGCATATTTAGTAATTCCTGTGCCATCATCAATTTGATGTACAATATCCTTTTCTTCAAAAGTTTTAATAGTTCTGTATAAGGTAGTTCTATCTGCTTTTTCAAAAGCATTTTCAATGTCACTCAATGTTACTGCTATCTCTTTTTCTGCAAGAAACTTATATATAAGCAAACGCATTGCCGTTATGCGAATATCTTTTGACTCTAATAATTGTTCTATTGTTTCCATAATTAATCGTGGTGTTCGTTTCCAAATGGTTTAATAATAAGTCCTACACTAAATATAAAACCATCTGTTGGCGCATATATTTCTGGGAAAACAGGATTTTCGTGAGGTGGTAAAACCAAAGGTGAAAACCTGCTTTGTCTTCTATCTGTAAAGTTTTCAAAATTTACAAATACACTTCCTAATTTAAAGTTACGCATAACCAATAAGCCCATAGTTACAAAGTCTGTAGTCTCTGTTCCATTAGATAAAAACTGTTTGCCTGTATAAAAGGTTTCGTAACCAATTCGCCATTTTTCAGATTCGTACATTAATACACTACCTGCGTTGTGCTTTGCGGTTAATGGCTTCTGTGGATTACCAGGTAAATAATTTAGTTTAGTATCAATAAGCGCATAGTTTAAAAACCATCTAAAGTCTTTGTATGTAAATTTTATATTTGTTTCTGCTCCTTTACTAAATATTTCATCTGTTGCATTTTCAAACTGAAATAATCCATTATCTGTTGAATTTAAAAGCAATCCATCATTTATTGCAGTCACATAGAATAATTGATTTATAGAAAAACCAATCTCATCAGATAAACGTGTTTGATAATTCAAATCAAAATTAACACCATAAGAACGTTCTGCATCTACTGTAGACTTATTTATTGCAAGCACATTTTCAAAATTGATATATTCTGCTTCCTCTGTAAAAATATCTGGAATCTTATACCCTAAACCTCCACCAATTCTACTTGAAAATCCACTATTATTTTTATAGAGTAGTGAAATTCTTGGAAGTGGAAAGAAACCGAAATCAGTATTATAATCTGCTCTTAATCCAGTTTCCAATATCCAATTATCTGATATGTCGAAGATATTATTTGCAAATGCTCCAAAGGTTACATCTTTTTGGTCTCGCTGTAATGGTGCGTTATCATTTTCATCGAAATTTGAGGTATATAGATTAGCTCCAACTATCCAATCCGTTTTTTCTGATGCTGTATTATATGTGATTTCAGTAAAAGTATTTGTTTGTTTGCCATCAAAATTAAAATCAGGAACTGTTAAATTTCTATCGAAAAAAGAGACACTATTTTTAAATTCTAATGAACTTATAGAATCTAATTGAGTTTGATATACCAATTGACTGCTTAATCGTTTTGAATTGTTCTCTTCTGTGTATTGATGAATACCATCTTCACCATTTTCAATTTTGGTAATATCTCCGCCAATTCTATCATCATACGTTCCGTTTAATCCAAACCAAAGTGTTGTTTTATCTGATGGATAATAAAACAATTTAGGATTAAATGAAATTGATGTCGTTTTTGGTAAATTACTAAAACCATCATCTTCTGGGTCATACGCTTTTTGATAGTGACCAGAGCCGTAAAGTGAAACACCGAATTTTTCATTTCGTTTGCTATAAAACACATTGGCTGTACTTCCTAATGCTTGTGTCTGCGTGAGCATTATGTCTAATGCAGGTTCTTCGTCTGGTGTTTTAGATACCATATTTACTAATCCTGCAATAGCACCTCCACCGTAAAGTGTTGATGAACTTCCTTTAATAATCTCAAATTGTTGTAAGTCTAAAGGTGGTATTTGTAAAATACTTAATCCACTTGAAAAACCACCATATAATGGAAACCCATCTCTTAAAAGCTGTGTGTATCTACCATCCAATCCTTGAATACGAATATTGGTACTCCCACTACTTAATGATGTTTGTTGCATCTGTATTCCTGTACTTTCACGAAGCACCATAGAAATATTAGTAGGGTTCATTATTGCTTTTTCTCCTAATTCCTCTGCACCGATAAACTCGATACGTGTAGGTATTTTTCTTACGGTTCTCGTACTTCTTGTAGATTGCAATACTACTGCATCTAATTGATTGCCACCCTCTTTTAGTTTAAACATTAATTCATTATTACTTGGAATTTGAATTGTTGTCTCAAATGTTTCAAAACCTAAAAAGGAAATTATTATTTGATGCTGACCGTCTGGTATTTCTGTAAATTCTGCAATACCATCAAAATTAGTTACAGCACCTTTTTCTAATGCTTCAAAGTAAACCGTAGCACCCATTAAAGGCTCGTTTTCAGCTTCTGTTAGGACTTTAATTTGTATGTCTGATGTTTGTGCCTGTAACGATAGGCAAAGTATTAAAATGAGCTTTATGCTCAATATGTATTTATTCATTGAAATAAAATTGTAATTAACTAAATAATTGATTTAAAATCGTGTTGTTTTAGCTTATTACTTGTGGCGGTTGCCAAATGTTGGAAAGGAAATTAAACCTATAAATAGGCTGATATGTAGAAATTAACTCCGTTGAAATTTCAATATTGAGTTTTAAATTAAATGTCTTGATTGGTTCGTAAGTAATGGACATACCGCAACAATTACAAATACAAGTGACAGGACAAGAATCGTCACTATCTTCTTGGTGGTTGTGATTAACACCTATTTCGTCTTGATGTTGGTCTTCTATATTTTGACCATCAGAACAAGGCTTTGCTGAAAGCAATAGTATTATTAAGGATAATATGATTGTTACAAATTTCACAATTACAAAGATAAAAATTTAATGATGCAATGGTTGTGCAAATTAATTACAAAAACCATAACGCATCTTTAGCATCATCTGGAACGCCATTATTAAAACGCGGTGCTATTTGTGCTACCATTTCAGGATATTTTATGGTGATTGGTACATTTTGTTGTCGAAGTGATTTCCAATACAGTCTGCTAAACTGATACACTTGCGTTAATAATTCTAACACTACATCTGCATCTTCAAAAGCATCTTCATCTGGACTGCTTACCTTAATTTTTATTGGAAATGGATAACCATCTGTATCTGAATAAAAACGGTCACTTGGATAGCGTGCATTGTTGAACAATAGGAATTGATTTTCGCTAATACGTATGTATGTGCCACTTACAGGCATTAACTTTTTACCCCAATTGAGGTCGTAAGCAATAATATCTTCTGCTTCTGTTTTATTGATATTTAAAATGTAGAGCGGAATTTTTAACCCTAATGTATGCATCCCTCTAATAATTGGTTTTAGTTCCTCGTAACTCATTTCCTTATAAAAGTGAATGACTACTTTATCTGCTTCTGCAACGGACGTAAAATCTCTAATGGCTTTACATATACTTCCTGCCAATAGGTCTGTTTCGCTTTGGTCGAAATACTCGAACTTTCTAAACAAGCCATTGTTTTGAAAACTAAAGGCACTTGCTATATACCGCCTGTTTTCGCCTTGATTGGTAAATGCACCAACACCAATTACTAATTCTTTTTTATCGGTTACTGCAAGTTTCCAAGGTGCGCCACCTAATTTGGCGTGAATTGCCAATGCCATATTTTGTAATGAGAATTGGAAGTTGTATTGATTCTCGATATTGACCACCATTTTTTCATAATCTACAACTTGTGTAACAATACCTTCGTTTAAAAAGAGTTCTTTGATTTGAATATAGATGTCTCGGTCTTCGGGATTTGGTGTAAACTTATCGAAAGGACTTAAATAGAATGCTGCATAACGTACATTATCGTGGTCGAACGAAAGGTTTTCTAACTGCTTTGTTATTTCTGGTATTGGGTTGTTTTCATTAGTAAACTCTATAAAATGTTCTTTAGAAGTTGAAGCCTTAATGTTTACATAAGCCTCAATGCCTTTAAAATATTTTTTTTGAGAGGTAACACCAAATTTAAGGTTGTTGTAAAATGTTTTTATTGCTTCTTTATGTGACGTATGGTACACAAAGAAAAACTTAATGTTTTGGTTGTTTGGTCTTTTGTAAGGGTTGAGGTTATTCATTGCCAATTTAGGCACTAAATGGGTTTTCTTATTACCATATTGGTCTTTACCAAATTCCAATAAACCTACTTGTGGGTCAATGTGATTGATACGATTGAGAGGCACATCTATAAAAGCATCATTTTTAAATAGAAATATGGCTTTAAAATCTTCTGTAAACAGATAGTTGGTTGCAAAATTATTAATAAGTGCTACATACTTTTGGTATTTGTTGGCTGGTCTTACTGGTTCTTCAATAGGTATATCCAATGCTCGTGCTAATGGTAAACTAAAAATTGGGAATGCTTGGTCAAACTCAATAGCGTTATAAAATTCTTCTTTTTCCTCTGTATCGAGGTCCATTTGGTAATTGAAAGTTTTTTGACCATATACACAACGCTTTATTAGCTCTGAATCCTCAATATCCTTAACAGATGTTGTAAGGACTTTTGATGTGCCATCATACGATACAATAAGCTCTGGTAAGTCTGTGAGTTTTGCAAATTGTATCTTAAATGAGAATTTGTAATACAAATTATAATGTTCTGTATTGCCTTTAAGAGAAGGCATCCACACTTGTACATCACCAACAAAGTTTTTTACTACTATGTAGTCTTTTGATTGAAAATAGCTTCTTAATTTGTGTTTAAGGAATTGCTTGTAAATTCTCAATTCTCTACCATCTACTAAATTTAGCTTAATGCTTGGTGCATTAGGTATTTCTGTTGTAAATGTTGTAAATATTTGGTCTGTATTAGATAGGTCTGTGTCTGGAAACACCTCTTTAATCTGCCTTGAAAATTTAGATTTATGAATGGGATGACTGCCTTCAATATCATCTAAAGTTAAATAAATGGTAGGCGCACTATTAGGCCATTTAAAGTTGAGTATGTTGGTTTTGAGGTGTTCTTGCATTGGTATTGTAATTTTCAGTTTTACATAAAATCTATTTGAATTGCTCTGTTATTTTTAATCCTTTTTCAATAACTAAATTAATATCATTACTGTTATTTAATTGTGCATTTAAAGAGCCTAAAATTTTTAAATTTTCTTCTGTTTTATAGTCAATATCTTGTTTAAAAAACACTTCAATAGCTTGTTCTATTCTTTCTTGTAGAATTTTAAGTTCTTTTTGTTGGTTTCCTTTTTCTTCTGCTCTGGTAAGTGAATAGTATTCTCCTTTTGAAGGTCTTTTAATTCTTTTATCCAAATTATATGCTCTATTTAAAAATGCTTCCAAACGCATTGCTTTTATTTCTTCTGTTGCCATATTTATTTAGTTTTCATCAATCTTACTAATTTTTTCTTTAGCTATTTTGAGGATTTCCGTACGTTCTTTTTCATTTTTAAGCATTAGTACAATTTGTTCGGACATCCATAGCTTAATTAATTCGTTTTCGTCTTCTTTTAATGTTTTGGCAAAAGCGACCACTTGTTCGCGTCTTGCCATACGATTTCCTCGTTCTATTTTGCTTAAATAGGCAACGTCCATATTTAGGTTTGCAGCCATTTCTCTTAATAGCAAATTGCGGTTTACACGCAATGAACGTATGTACTCTCCAAACTCCATAATAGAATTATTTAGACTTGTCAAATTTTGTCTAATTTAAGTAAAGGAAACTAAAGGAAAAGAAAAAGATATTAGTAGTTATTAACAGATAATGAGGATATTAAGGATTTGAGGAAGTCATTTAACTACATCCTTAAATCCTTAAAATCCTGAACTATGTCTTTGCAGGATTTGAATACTTATTGTGAGCTTCTCTATGTATTAATCCTGCTTCTACAAATTTGGTAATATAGCCTTCTGCGGTTTTGTGTGGGATGCTCTGTTTTGTCGCTAAATCTAAATACTCTTGTCTGGTAAATTGCTTTGGTAAACTTTCTAAAAAGCGTTCTTTTCTATTTGAACGTTTTGTGGCTTTCTGCTCTATTGGCAAGTCGTTAAAAACTTTACTACTGTGTTTTACTAAAATTGAAATTATGGTTATAGCGTTTTCAAAATCTATATCCTCACATTCTTTAGTTGCGTTTACATCACCATCTTCCATAATGCGGAATGCTGTGAATAGCATCATTATCCTAAATGCAATTAAGCCTAACCGCCTTATTGTTGCAATGTACTCTTCGGGTTGTAGGTTGATGTATTTGGTCTGTAAGGATTCAAAAAACGTATTGAATTGCTGTTGTTGGTTTGTGGTTAATCGTATTTCAATCTCTGGATTGTTTTTTAGCGTTTTGTAAAGTCCCAAAAACTCACTACCTAATTGGTTATAGTAATCATCTAAACCTACTTTATCGCTGTTTTGAAACACGTTTTTCCAAGTTGGTTTTATATTCATATAGTAAAACATAAAACGACTGAACAAGCCATTTTCTGCGTTGGGTATTAGAGTCGCCACTTGTTTAGGTGTACCTGATAATACTGTTGATAAACACGGTTTTTCAATATCTACGTATTCTCTATCCGTTCTGCGATAATAGCTTATAGTTTCGTGATGAAAGGCTTTACGAAAACCATCGGAATAATTACCATAATCGCTTTTAAAGGCTTGTGCTAACGTATCGCCTTCGGTTTCAAAAATTAAACCTCTGCCTTTATTATCAGAAATTAATTGATATACGCCTGTTACACTATTGTTAGCAGGAATGAACAGCATTCGCTCTGGCGGTTTACTCGGTTTTTCTAAATTTTCATCTTTGCCTTTGTTCATATTGTAAGTAGCAGTTTCTGCTTGAAATTGCTGCTTTAATACTTTTGCTTGTTCTCGTTTTAATTTGTGAACAGGCTCTACCAAATTTTTAATTTGGTTAAGCCTTCCTTTTCCTGCAGAAGCAGGTGCGGTTACAAATAAATATAAGTTGCTGAATACTCTACGTTGGTCATAGATTCCGAAGAGTTTAGGAAAACACGCACTAAATGCTGTTAATGCGCCTAATAACAAAATGTCCTTTTCTTCCTGACCATTAGCAGGATTTACAACTTGTTGTAAAAACTGTGGCAAATTTTCATATACCGTTTCTGGTATCGTTGGCATAGATTCATTTGGTGTATCAACAACAGTTGCAACGTTTGTTGCAACTTCGTTGTTGTTCTGTTGTTTAGTCGGTTTGACACCTGACTGATATGCATAGTGATAAAAGGTAGCAATTGTAATTCCGTGTCCTTTTGCGTTTAAGCATTTATCGAATTGTGCATCACACTCTTTAGCAGCGTAACCTGCATAATTTTTACTTATTCGGTGGAAATAATCTCTTCCTGTTACTCCATATTCTTCTGCTAAAGCAAAGCCTAAATCTCTCCAAATAGCGTAATTTCCTGTTATGTCTGTACCTGATTGCTCAATTGCTGAAATGTAGGATTCAATGTTGTTATCAGCGACTGCAACAACATTGGTTGTTGCTATGTTGCTTTTTGGTTTTGTTGGCTCTTTAGGAATTTCTAACCAATCTTTTGGGTTAAATGTTTTACTCATAATGCTTGATGTCTTTTATGTAGAAAGGCTGTTGGGTCGTATGGTAAAAAACACGCTCTGGAAACGTCTTTACCCGACTGGTCAACCTCAATGTTATAATTGTGTTTAATGTAATTTGCTACTGCTGTGAAATATTCTGAATGCGATACTTCTGAAATATTTATTCTGATAATCCATTTTAAGCCATCACCAGATGGTGAAATGAATAGCATTTCGGTTTCAAAATATTCATCATTTAAGAGCTGTGTTCTTAACTCTTGTAGATTCTCTAAATGGTCAAAATCAATGGTTAATAAATTAGAATGCTTTAGCAAATTTTTATCGCTTCGTTTTTCAAATGTTCCTGAAAGTGTTACGTAATCAAAGCGATTCGCTTTGAATTTACGTGCTTCTTTTACATTAGTAATTGCTCTTAATTCTTCAGTAATCTTTTTGTATTTATTACTTGTGATTAATGCAAATACTTGATGTAGGCGCAAGGTTTCCGAAGGAAACACATTGCGAACAGGTGCTTTGAAAAAGCTACAGTTAGCATACCAGGTATCATCTGGTTCATTAAGCCATTCTAATTCGTTTTTTTCCTTGACTTCTAAATTTAGATGTAACTCTTGATTTATCTTCTGGTACAAATCTTCTTCATCGGTTATTCTAAAATGGTATTGTGCAAAATCAAATACATCACCTTTAAAGGCTTCTAATTCTGTATCTCTATGCGTTGCAATAACACCATCAATATGAATACGTAAGGTCTCCTTACCACCGTTAAACGGATTGCGAGTTATCCCACAGTCCCTTCCTTTTACAGAAAGGACTGTTTGATTAGGATAATACTGTCTCAACACATAGGCATAGATTTTTAAACCATAATGTGTTTTGTCTAAAATTGCCTCTCTACTTATTTCCATCTCGCTTGAAATTATGGTTGTAGTAGTTGTCTTGAAGCAATTGCTCAATGTCAGCAACTCTATAGTAAAATTTACCTTTTACTTTGCTGTAAGGTAAAGTACCATTGGTTCTTAAAGTTTGTAGTGTTCGCTTACTTATATGTAAGGTCTGCAATACATCTTGATTGTCTATCCACGTATCTTTTAATACTTCTGCTCTCGATTGTCGTAACAATTCGATACGTGCTTTTAAGTCCTTAATATCTTGCGAGAGTGCCAAGATTAAATCGAATATTTCCGTCATAACTTTACCGCTCCTTTCTTAATGAGGTAATCGGCAGCTTGCTGTTCGATTTCGTCTTGTGAATCAACACGGTTACTTAACAACCATTGTTCTAATTCAACTCTGTTAAAATAAATTTTCTTACCATTCGGTTTATAATGTGGAATGGTTCCTGTGCTTGTAAGTTTATATAAATGGGATTGTGATAATTCCAAAAACTTACACGCTTCGTTAAAACTCAATACGTTTTTTACAATAATGTTTCTGTCTAAAACGTGCTGTTCGATAATTTTGAGACGTTCTAATATTTCGTCCATAACTAATAAAATTTTAGTTTATAGTAAATGGACATCTGGCCAAATGTCATTCTTGGTTTTCAAGAACAGGACAAAGGTTCAAAATTGGCTTTCCGATTTTAGTAAGAGGGTAAAACAAGGGTAAGACAACAGTAAGGTTTCTTACTATTCTTACTGTTTTTTATTGCAGTTGTTGGATGATTTTATCTATTTCTTCCTTTTCTTTTGGGTTGTGAACTTTGTTTTTGTGAAGATTATTCGCCTTTAATAGCGTACCTGTTTTAGTAACAAATTTTCCAGAACGTTCTATTGAGGTAGGATTGAAACCATTAAAAAATGGTTTAAGTTTTGTTACAAGGTAACTAAACTGTGTAGTTTCGCATTGAAGATAAATTTGCGATTCTGTATTTGCAAAATCTTTTGCTAATAACAATTGGTGCAACTGTTCAACAGTTGTGCGGTTATCTAACAAATCGATTTTTAGATTTACTTGTTTAAGTACAGTTAGCAAAGTTGAAGTGTCATTACTTTTATATCCAAAAGAAGTCTTGGGCGTTGCTTTAGATTTTGATGTTTTTTTGGTAGCAACTTTTTTAGTGGTGTTCTTTTCTATTAAGCTAACATCAAAAGTTTCATCATTAAAGTATTTTTCTGCAATTTCAGAAATAGAGAATTTTGTATTTTCCGAAAACTGTCCGTATTGCTCTTGTAGTTCAGCATACAATCTTATAGCAGACACTTTTAAGTAGTTTATGATATAATTGTCATCATTATTTAAATCTGCTGTTATTCCTCTTTTATTGATATAAGTTGAAATGTCATTTAAGTACTTATCAAATTTATTAAGTAGAATGGTATAGCTGTATTTATTTTCTGGTGTAGTTGCATTTTTCGGAAATTCCTTCGCAAATGATGCTACTGCATTTTCTGTTTCATTAAATATTAGCTTTTGATAATATTCTTTTTTGGCATTTAAAGGCTTTTTAAAGGTTACTTTAAAAACTGCGTTATTAGCTTTTTGGTTCAATTTAAAATCAGACAATAAGTATTTAAAATCCTTTTCCTGTCTATTATCTCTATGTAAGCCATTGGTTATAGAAACCAAACTTGAAAATATACTTCCTTTCATTATAAATCCAGTTGAATACGGTTAGCAGCTTCTTTCTTTTTATCGTCAATTACTTTGGCATATATCTGTGTAGTGCGCAACTCTTTATGACCTAATAATTTTGATACAGTATATATGTCTGTACCCAAAGTTAATTGTAAGGTAGCGTAGGTATGACGTGCACAATGAAACGTAATAGTTTTAGTAATACCTGCCTTCATCATCCATTGTTGCAATTTTAAATTAGACCAGGCACTATAATGTAAGCCATCAAATACTTTATCGTCTGGATTACCTTTTTCTCCTAATAGATTTCTTGCTTGGTCTGATATGGGTAATGTTTCGACACCTTTAGTTTTCTTTTGTCTAAATCGGATATAATATCCCATTTCTTTTGAGTGCTGGATTTCTGACCATATTAGTTTTTCAATATCTGACCAACGTAATCCGGTTAAAGCTGAAAAAATAAAAGCATTCTTTAAAATAGGCAGTTCACATTCTGTATTAACAGCATTTTGTAATTCATCAAGCGTTAAAAATTCTCGTTGAGGTTCGCCTTGTTTAAAATACTCTACGCCATTTGCAGGATTTACTTTTAATATGACATCTTTGACCGCTTGTTTTAATGCAGCTGAAAATTTACCGTAATACGAATATTTTGAATTTTGCGACAGTTGCTTACCTGCTCTACCTATTGCATCTTTATCTAAATACTCTTTGAAACGTTCAACAAACGATTTGTCTATATCTTGAAAACTAACATCTGTTGGACAAAACTTTTTTAAATGTTTTAGCATACTATTCCAATTACCATAATTGCCAGAGCTTGTATTTTTCTTTTCTGCTAAAGCTGTGATGTAAGTAATAAAACTGCCTTTTAGCTTTTCAATATCTTGAAAGCCATAAATACCGTTTTGAATTTCAATCTGTCTTTGAGCACAAATAGTTTCAGCCAATTGCTTGGTTTTCTTGTTGACCTCTCTTTCCGTTTTGGTTTTAGGATTTGGTGTAAGGTATAAGCGTAAGTATTCGGTTTTACGTTTGCCTTTATGATAGTAATCTAAATACAGGCTAATCTTATTATTCTTTTTGCGTTGTCTTAATGTTACTTTCATAATGGAATTAATTAAAAAGGTTTTCTATTTGCCATCTGGCCACAATATGCTTTCTACCAAAAGGAACTGCTTTTAAACGTCCTTGTTGTATCATTCTTTGAATGGTCCATCTACTCACGCCAATAAGTTGTGAGGCTTCTGTAACACTTAAAAAATCTTTGTTATTTACAGCATTAGAATTGTGAACCTCAACAATTTCTTTTTTTTGTTGTATATCTTCAGTAAGAGTAGCTTGAATTTTTTCTTTGCGCTTGCGTGCCTTATAGGCTCTTTTTGCACAAGTATCACCACAGTATTTAGTAACTGTTGTACGTGCTGTAAACGCATTACCGCAATGCTTACAAGTTTTAGGAATGAATAAATTACTGCTCATAAATGGTGCTTTATGTAGCGTAATGGTGCAACGTGGTGCGTTATGGTGCATCATTTCGCCAATATCTTCGCCAACAGAAATGGGCAACAATTCTATGTTTTAGGCAACAGATATACAACAAATTTAATCAAAAAAGAGCAAATAAACAACAAATAAAAGAAGATAAAACACCATAAAGTCAACAATAACAAGGAATTAACAAGAAAAGGAAAGTAAGTTACTTCCCAATACAGAAATTCGCAAAGATATTACCTAGTAAATCATCAGACGTAATTTCGCCAGTAATCTCTCCAAAATGATATAAAGCTTGTCGGATATCAATTGCTAATAAATCTCCAGAAAGTCTAGCGTCCATGCCTTGTTTTACTTTTTGAACATCAGCGAGTGCTTTTAAAAGCGAATCGTAATGTCTTGAGTTTGTAATAATGGTATCATTGTTGCGTAAGGCACCTGTGTTTACAAATTCTAAAAGTTTTGTTTTTAAAGTATCTATACCTAATCCACTTTTTGCACATGTATAAAGCGTATGTGGATATACAAATGAGTTTTCTATAAACGCTTTATCGGCATGATCCATTTTATTGGCTACAACAATTAGTTTTTTGTCGGGATATTGTTCTTGAATTTTTCGAATATCGGAGTTGAAATCCAAAACAGTTTCAGTTGAAACTTTAGACGCATCTAATAAATATAACGCCACTTGAGATTGCGTAATTTTTTCAAATGTTTTTTTGATACCTATACTTTCAATGGTATCATTTGTGGTTCGAATACCCGCTGTGTCAATAAATCGAAACTTAATCCCTTCAATAGTAATTTCATCTTCAATCGCATCACGAGTGGTTCCCGCAATGTTACTTACAATGGCTTTGTCTTCATTTAAAAGCGCATTTAACAACGTTGATTTCCCAACATTTGGCGCACCAATAATCGAAATTGGAATGCCATTTTTGATGACATTTCCGGTAGAAAAGGAATCAATTAAATGTTTTAGAACGGTAATAATACGTTCAATTAAATCTTCGAATTGCTTGCGGTCTGCAAATTCTACATCTTCTTCTGAAAAATCAAGTTCTAATTCAATCAATGACGCAAAATTAAGCAGTTCATCACGCAAAACTTTGATCTCATTACTGAAACCTCCACGCATTTGCTGCATCGCGATTTGATGAGAAGCTTTATTATCACTCGCTATTAGATCTGCCACAGCTTCGGCCTGACTTAAATCGAGTTTAGCATTCAGAAACGCACGGAGTGTAAATTCTCCAGGGTTCGCAATTCGAGCGCCGTTGCGAACAAACAATTGAATAATTTCTTGTTGTATATATGAACTACCATGACATGAAATTTCAATCACATCTTCGCCTGTGTAAGATTTTGGGTTTTTAAAAACAGACACCAAAACTTCATCTAATGGTCTTGAATCTTCTATAATATGCCCTAAATGAACGGTATGGGTCTTTTGAGTTGCCAGTTTTTTGGCATGTATTGATTTAAAAACCGAATCGACCATATCTATTGCATCAGGTCCTGAAAGTCTAATAATAGCAATCGCACCTGCTCCAGACGGAGTTGCTAATGCGATAATGGTGTCGTTATGATACACTGAATTTGTTTTTTACAAAAGTATTAATATTACTTCAAATGTGATAAGTAATAAATTTAATTTATTTTT
>ENA-OQVM01002510-OQVM01002510.1-marine-metagenome-genome-assembly--contig:-NODE-2510-length-21305-cov-22.389156_pt1 | contig 21305 bp, 21 predicted proteins | sample MGYA00237776_ERZ505498 | MGnify/ENA primary metagenome ERZ505498 (study PRJEB26159, sample SAMN06265151) | marine metagenome | isolation source: Helgoland LTER site | place: Germany:Helgoland, sampling... | reverse complement strand
TGCTTTCTTTTGGTTACTTTTCTTTGCACAAGCAAAGAAAAGTGACTGGCTGTCGGGCCACCCCCGACGACCTTGATCTGAAAACTAAAAAAATTAAACTAAAAAACCAGAATATAAGAACACTTTCAGATAGAGCCTAAAGATTTTGACTTTAAAAAATCAAAACCCCACAGACACAAAAAAACCCGATGAAAAAAATCACCGGGTTCTAATAAAACGCTACTTATACCTCTTACAAAAAGAGATAAACCTCAGTCAATTACAAACCTTCAATCATATAATCAACCGCAGCCTTAACTTCATCATCCGAACAGTTAGGACATAAACCTCTAGCAGGCATCGCGCCCTTACCATTAATCGCATTACTGTAAAGCGAATCCATACCTAACGCTAAACGCGCCGTCCAATCGGCAGCAATACGAAACTTCGGTGCACCCGCAGCGCCAGAAGCGTGACAAGCAAGACAGCCTTTGTTGTAAACATCTTCGGCTGAACGAGGACCAGCAGCCGCAACCGTTAATACTTTAGCGCAATCTTCACCTTCAATGCAGATAGAACCTACCGCATGAATACGAGACACAATACCGTCTTCAACCGAGCCCGCTTGTAATACTGCAGACGTTAATGTCGCAGCTAACATGGCCACTGCACAGACAATCATTTTCAATTTTTTCACAAAGGTATCCTCAATAATAAAAATCAACCCATTAAACATATGCTTACGGGTCTTTAGCGGAGGTAATTATAACGGTTCAAACCTGAGGGGGAAGCTTGAATTCTGCTGAAATTACACAAACACTGATCTTTTTTACGGGATTAATAGCCCGCTGGATCAGTAAAAAGCTTACTTGCTGCGCCATAGGTGAATAATACGCTCTGCTGTCTGGCTCTCATCCGTACTATCCGTTTCAATTACATGGTCTGCATGCTGCCGATACAGCGGAACCCGCTCGGCAAACAAGTCCTCAAAGGTCTGCGACGCCGGACAAGCAATGCCACGCTCACCCCAATTGTTGATTCTCTCCGTCAATGCGCCTATCGATGCAGCAAGGTAAAATAGCTCTGCACAACCCTGTAAATAAGCAATGCCCTCTGCTCCATATATAGCACTGCCACCAGTGGCAATAATTGTATTATCAAATTGATGATCAAGAATCGTTTGCTGCTCAATAGCACGTAAGCGTTCAAAGCCTTGATTATCAAGAATATGCTGCAAAGAGGTTTGTTGAGTGTGTTCAATTAATTGGTCAGTGTCACAAAAACGCATACCAAGCTGCTCAGCCAACAATTGACCAACGGTACTCTTGCCTGCGCCAGGCATGCCAATAAGGGCGATGTTAGTCTTTTTTTTCATACCAGAATAAGGCTGCCAAAAATCGATAGAGAGGAGTAAGTTTTTTATTGTAACCTATCAAAGCATATATATGATCTATCACCCAGGTGACAGATCATATTGCTTTTACAATGGGGGACTATAAAAACTAATCGATATAATCGCTGATGCTAGGACATGAACATACTAAGTTACGATCACCATAGACATTATCAATTCTCGAAACCGGTGAGAAATATTTATTTTCACGCAAGCTAGTTAATGGATACGCTGCCTCTGAACGAGTATATGCATGCGCCCATTCATCCGCCGTTAATTGCTCGGCTGTATGCGGCGCATTAATTAATGGGTTGTCGTCTAACGCCCACTCCCCACTACCTACTTTATCTATCTCGCTACGTATCGCTAACATCGCTTCACAAAAACGATCTACCTCAGTCAAGGCTTCACTTTCTGTTGGCTCTATCATTAAAGTGCCCGCAACAGGAAACGACATGGTCGGTGCGTGAAAACCATAATCAATTAATCGCTTGGCAACATCTTCTACGGCTATACCAGTCGCGTCTTTTATAGGACGTAAATCAATAATGCATTCATGGGCCACTAGCCCTTTTCCACCCGTGTATAAAACAGGAAAGGCATCTGCCAAACGATAAGCAATATAATTAGCACTTAGAATAGCGGCTTCAGTTGCACGACGCATACCCGATGCACCCATCATACGTAAATACATCCAGCTAATAGGCAATATGCTTGCCGAACCAAATGGCGCACTAGAAACTTGCGGTGCCTGCAGATTAACTTCAGCCGATGATGCCATCTTTGGTAAAAACGGTGCCAAATGAGATTTAGCGGCAACGGGACCAACACCAGGACCACCACCACCATGAGGAATACAAAATGTTTTATGCAAATTAAGATGCGATACATCACCGCCAAAATCACCGGGGCCACATAAACCTACCATCGCATTTAAGTTGGCGCCATCAACATAAACCTGACCGCCGCGCTCATGAACAATCTCGGCCACTTCACGAATGTGCTCTTCAAACACGCCATGAGTAGACGGGTACGTCACCATTAATGCCGCTAGATTATCAGCGTGCTGATCGGCCTTAATGCGAAGGTCATCAATATCGACATTGCCATCACCGTCACAAGCAACCACAACCACTTTCATATTACACATTTGTGCAGACGCAGGATTGGTACCGTGCGCAGAACTCGGGATTAAACAAATGTTTCGTGCATCATCACCACGACTTTTATGATAAGCCGAAATAGCGAGTAAGCCAGCGAACTCTCCCTGAGACCCCGCGTTAGGCTGCAATGAAACCACATCGTAACCGGTGCACTCTGCTAGCATTTCTTCGAGCTCAGCAATCATCTGCTGATAACCCACTACTTGCTCTGGCGGCGCAAAAGGATGAGGACTGCCAAACTCTGACCATGTCACTGGAATCATTTCGCTAGTGGCATTTAATTTCATAGTACAAGAGCCTAAAGGAATCATAGTGCGATCCAAGGCTAAATCTTTATCCGACAAGCGACGCAGGTAACGCAGCATTTCGGTCTCTGAATGGTAACGTGAAAATACCGGATGGCTTAGTACAGCATCTTGTCGAAACGGTGAAGCGGTAAAATCAATACTCACTGTATCGGCTACTGCAGAGTAAGCGACATTATTATCGCCTGCAAATAACGCCCAAAGTAATTCAACATCTGCAGTCGTTGTTTTTTCATCGATAGAAAAACCAATATGTGCATCATCTACTTTACGTAAATTAATATTTTTATTCTGAGCGCGCGTATAAATGGCCTGAGTTTTCTCAGCCGTCTTGATTGTTAACGTATCAAAAAATCGCTTATTACTTCGTTCAAAGCCGCGCTCGGCTAATCCCGCTGCAGCTGATGCGGCTAAAGAATGAATGCGGCTGGCAATATTACGCAAGCCAACAGGGCCGTGATAACAAACATACATTGATGCAATAACGGCTAATAATACCTGCGCAGTACAAATGTTAGACGTGGCTTTTTCACGACGTATATGCTGTTCGCGGGTCTGCAGTGCCAAACGATAAGCAGACTTGCCATCAGCATCCACTGACACACCAACTAAGCGGCCCGGCAATGAACGCTGGTATTTATTCTTGGTAGCCATATAAGCAGCATGTGGCCCACCAAAGCCAACGGGCACGCCAAAGCGCTGTGTATTGCCGACTACGACATCCGCACCAATAGCACCTGGAGATTGTAATAACACCAAGGCCATAATATCGGCGGCCATAATAACTAAGGCTTTTTTCTCATGCGCGGCGACAACTACGTTATCAAAATTAGGAATTTCTCCTGAGCAACCTGGGTATTGCAATAACACACCAAAGTAATCACAACTCTCTAAATCCGTTTGTGGATTACCAACAACAATTTCATAGCCTGCGGCATAGGCACGTGTTTTAACCACTTCGATGGTTTGCGGCAAACAATCGTGATCAACAAAAAAGGTATTCGCTTTACTTTTCGCTGAACGCTTGGCTAAGCCCATAGCTTCAGCCGCCGCACTGCCTTCATCAAGCATTGATGCATTCGCGATATCCATGCCGGTTAAATCACAAACCATGGTTTGGAAATTCAATAGCGCCTCTAAACGCCCTTGTGAAATCTCTGGCTGGTAAGGCGTATAAGCTGTATACCATGCTGGATTTTCAAGAATATTTCTAAGTATGACTGTTGGTGTAATGGTGTCGTAATAACCTTGCCCAATCATAGAGCGGAAAGGCAGATTCTTTTGTGCAATCTCTTTAAGTGCCGCTAATGCATCGGCTTCACTTAATGCATCGGGTAAATTTAATAATTCACTTTTATAAATACTGGCAGGGACTACATCACGAATAAACGCGTCCATTGAGGTATAACCCAATGCCGTTAACATGGTTTGCGTATCATTACCCGAAGTACCCGCGGATAAACCAACATGACGATCTTCAAAGTGATCACCTAATAAGGCTAAATCGGCTGCTTTTACAAGAGAAGAATCAGTCACCTCTGTTTTAGCGGCTAAAGGCATATCAACGATTTCTCTTTCGGCGTTTTGGGTTTTGGCGGCTTGGGTTTTATTAGCAATTGCGTCGGTCATATTTCTCTCTTTCATTTATATTTTTTGTCTTATTAATGGCTTTGCTTTTAACTTTTAGTGGCAGCGATTAATTCTTAGCCACGTACATAATTCTGTTTTACAAAGGGTAATTTACTCACTGTCATTGGTCGCAGTTTTCCGCGCACTAATGCTTGTACTTTTGTATCGGCAGCGGCGTAACTCGCATCAACATAACCCATCGCAATGGGCTTTTCGAGACTTGGGGAAAAACCACCACTGGTCACTATACCAATTTCATCGCCGTCTTGATTAACAATAACTGTACCTTCACGAATAGGTGCACGACCATCAATGGCTAAACCCACTCGTTTTTTTGGCGCGCCATTTTTTAATTGTTCTAAAATAATATCGGCACCAGGAAAGCCACCAGCCTTGACTGCCTCTAAACGTCGGCTACGACTGACGCTCCATGCTAAGCCAGCCTCAATAACTGTGGTAGCTTCATTCATATCATGGCCGTAAAGACAAAGCCCAGATTCTAATCGCAAAGAATCGCGCGCCCCCAAGCCTATCCATTTAACGGCTTCATCATCTAAGAGTATGTTGGCAATTTTTTCAGCGTCGGCATTAGGCATAGAAATTTCAAAGCCATCTTCACCGGTATATCCTGAGCGCGTAATAAAACATTCGACACTGCCAATGTTTGCAGTAACGCCATTCATAAACACTAACGCTTCAACCTCTGGCGCGAAACGAGCTAACACGCTACATGCTGCTGGGCCTTGCAAGGCAAGTAAGGCCTTGTCATTCTGATAACTGACTTTACAGCTACTAAGCTGTTTAGTTAGATGCGCTATATCCTGCTCTTTGCAGGCGGCATTAACCACTAAAAAGAAAGTATCTTCACTGAGTCGCGTCACAATTAAATCGTCGAGGATGCCGCCATTATCATTGGTAAAAACAGCATAGCTTTGCTGATTAATGGCTAAGGCGCCAACATCGATAGGAATAATGCTTTCTAGTTCAGCAACACTGTTTGCACCACTTACGAGCACCTGCCCCATATGCGACACATCAAACAAACCCGCTTGCGTTCGCGTGTGTAAATGCTCGGCCATAATGCCTTCGCTGTATTGCACGGGCATTTGATAGCCGGCAAATTCGACCATCTTCCCACCTGCGGCACAATGCATATCATAACAAGCTGTTTTCATTTTTATAGATCCCACAGGCTTAAAAAAGTGTATTCTAGCGTCTTTAGTATATATTTGTTAAATTTATAGTTTTGATCTTTGCATAAGGTTTTTAAATATGAGAAATTTATCCATGGATGCCTTAAGGGCCTTTATTGCTACGGCTGATCTCGGCGGTGTTACTGCCGCTGCTGATCATCTTGGTCGCTCGCAACCAGCGATTAGCCTGCAAATAAAAAAACTGGAGGAATCACTCAATGCTGAGATTTTTACTCGCTATAACAAGCACTTAAAACTATCGGCAGCGGGCACGCAAATTTACGATACCGCGAAACAAATTCTGGCGCTAAATGATCAGCTCACCACTCAGTTTAGCCAGCCCGAATTAGCCGGCCAAATTCGCCTAGGTATTCCCAGTGAATTTGCGACGACTTTACTACCAAGAATATTAGGCCGTTTCTCGCAAGCCTACCCTATGGTTGCTTTAGAGGTGTTTAGTGATTTGAGTCGCAACTTGCTCTCTGAAACCCAACGAGGCAAATACGATCTTATTTTAGCGTTACATGATAAGCCTTCGGCTCGACGCAAGGGCTTAATTAAATCTGACAAGCTTGTATGGGTAGGCAGCAAAGAGCATCGCCATGATCGACAAGAGGCGCTACCGCTTATTCTGGCTCAAGATGGCTGCCTTTATCGCAAGCGAGCGTTACTGGCACTGGACAAAATCAAACAATCCTGGCGAATTATTCATACCAATCCAGATTTATCAGGCATTCAAGCTGCCATTCGAGAAGGCCTAGGCGTAACAGTACTCGCCGAAAGTACCGTTCCTGAAGGTTTAGCGATTATTGATCGCTATGGAAAAAGTGACACTCTACCTAAGCTGGGCAGTATTGATATTAGCTTGCTGTATGAACGACGCAGCGTATCAGAGGTGACCGAGCGCTTGGCAGGCTATATACAATCAAGCCTACATTGACAGAAAAAACAAAAAAGGCGCCTCAGAGGCGCCCTTTTTCATCACTTATCAACTAATTAACCAATCAACTAATCAAACGATTTTACTAAGCTGCCCAATGTTGCTTTAGCATCGCCAAATAACATGCGTGTGTTTTCTTTAAAGAATAATGGATTATCAATTCCCGCAAAACCGGTGGCCATTGAACGCTTTAATACAAACACTGTGCGCGCTTGATTTGCATTAATCACCGGCATGCCATAAATCGGGCTGGATTCCACTTCGCGTGCTGCAGGGTTAACAACATCATTGGCGCCAATAACAATAGCAACATCAAAGCTGTCCATACGAGGATTCACTTGATCCATTTCTAATAATAAATCATAGGGCACATCAGCTTCGGCAAGTAATACATTCATATGCCCAGGCATGCGTCCGGCAACAGGGTGAATGGCATAAACCACTTCTGCCCCATTTTCTTCTAGCATGCCTTGCAACTCTTTAACGGCATGTTGCGCTTGCGCAACGGCCATGCCGTAACCAGGAATAATTACCACGCTCGCTGCGGCCTCTAATACGTAGTAAGCATCTTCGGCAGACATGGGTTTAACTTCGCCCTGCTCTATTACCGGCCCTGTACTGACTTTGACGGTACCAAATCCTGAAAACAGTACATTGGATAGCGAACGATTCATTGCCTTACACATAATGCTGGTAAGGATAATGCCGCTAGCGCCCACGAGTGAACCGGCAACAATCAATAGGATATTACCAATCGCAAAACCGGCGGCTGCCGCTGCAAGACCCGAGAAACTGTTTAACAAAGAAATTACCACCGGCATATCAGCACCACCAATAGGCAGCACAAACATTACGCCTAATACCAGCGATAAGCCAACAGCTAAGTAAAGCCAGTTGTCGTTAGCAGAGTCTTGAAAAAACAATGCCGCACAAACCAACACCGCTAATAAAATGCCGCTATTTACAATACGTTGACCGGCGTAGACAAATGCTCGCCCCGAAATTTTTTCACTGAGCTTGCCATAGGCCAGCAAAGAACCCGTAAAGGTTAAGCCACCAATTAATATGGATAAGAAAATGGTCACTAAGCTGAAGTTATCAACCGCCACGCCGCTGCTCATGGTTTTAACTAAGGCAACCGACAGTGCCGCCCAACCAACAAATAAACTGGCAAGACCACCAAAGCCATTAAACAAGGCAACCATTTCGGGCATCGAAGTCATCGCTACTTTTCTTGAAACAACGGCACCTACGAGGGCGCCCACAACAAAACCTACAGCAATTAATTCAAAGCTAAGGATTTGTTGATTACCTAATGTCACCACTACCGCTATTAACATTCCCACGGCTGAAATGAGATTGCCTTTTCTTGCCGTTGCTGGCGAACCTAAAAGTTTTAGGCCAAGAATAAATAAAACGGCCGCAACAACGTAGACTAAATTAATTAAGGTGTTATCTATATTCATTTACCGTTACCGCCTTCTTTCTTTTTAAACATGGCTAGCATGCGATCTGTCACCATGTACCCACCCACAACATTAATGGTTGCGAATGCGACGGCTAATACACCTAAGATGCTGGCAAATTCATTATGGGTAGAGCCTGCAGAAACTAATGCACCGACTAGTGTAATACCTGAAATTGCGTTCGAACCTGACATTAACGGTGTATGTAATGTTGATGGCACTTTATTGATTAATTCAACACCCAGAAAAATGGCGAGAACAAATACAAAGATGAGAATAATAATTTCCATGCTTACTTGTCTCCTGAGCGAATATTAGCAATGGTCTCATTAACGATTGCATTGCCATGCGTAATCACACAACCAATCAAATCATTCTCGAAATCCAATACAAGGTTTTTAGCTTCCGCATCCCAAAACTCACTCACTAAACTGAGCAAATTACTGGAGTACATTTGCGAGGCATCGCGTGGCACTGAATTCGGCCAGTTACCTGTGCCAACAATTCTTACACCGTTAAGCTCAACTATTTTGCCTGGCTCTGAACCTTCAACATTACCCCCTGTTTCGGCGGCCATATCAATAACAACACTACCCGCTCGCATACCTTCAACAAATTCGCGCGGCACAATTACTGGCGGCTTACGACCAAATACCTGCGCAGTAGTAATCACCACATCCGAAGCGGCAATCACATCTTTTTGTGCATCACGTTGTATTTGCAGCTGCTCCGGCGTTAAGGCTTTTGCATAACCGTCTTTGGTTGAGCCGGTTTCACCAAGATCTATTTCTAAAAATTTAGCGCCAACAGAGTGAACTTGCTCTGCCACTTCTGAACGCGTATCAAAGGCGGTAACTTGTGCGCCCAAACGTTTGGCTGTGGCAATGGCTTGTAAGCCAGCAACGCCTGCACCAATAACAAAAACTTTTGCGGGTTTAAGGGTGCCAGCAGGTGTCATCATCATGGGTAAAATAGAAGGCAGATAATTGGCGGCCTGCATAACCATGACATAACCGGCTAAGTTGGCTTGCGAACTCAAAGCATCCATTTTTTGTGAGCGCGTGCTACGAGGAATCATTTCCATGCTGATAGCGCTAATATTTTTAGCTTTTAAGGCATCAATTAAAGCGTGCTCATTAAAGGGATCAAGAAAGCTAACATGAACGCTGCCTGACTTGAGCAATTCAACATCAGCTAAGTCAGGTTTTCGTACTCGCAATACTAAATCAGCAGCACCCAATAAAGCGACCCTGTCGGTTGAGAGGCTGGCACCTGCCGCTTCATAATCGCTATCGGTAAATCCGGCGCCAATACCTGCTCCGGCTTCAACGCTCACTTGTGCGCCCATGTTAATGAGTTTTTTGACTGAATCGGGCACCAGCGCTGTACGCTGTTCACCCTCGGCTGTTTCTTTGGGAATGGATATAAACATAAAGTTATCGATTCTTTTGTTGGCAGAATAATACTGGAAAACGAATGGTGTTTATGAATTGCTCATCAATCGACAAAGCATTGCCCACCTTTCGAATTAACTTTTAAAATACAGTGTTATGTAAGATGATTTTGCTTCTTATCATTGCTTGGCCTATAAAAAGGATTAAAACAATGACCTTCTGACATCTTATATGGCGATTGATGCCATGACTATGGCGTGACTAGGCCATGGCCATAGACGAGTGTTCGAACAATCGGATCAACTTGATCAAAATCAATTACTTAGTCTTAGATATAAAACGACGCTATAGTTCATATAGTCATCAATGATATGTTGAAATAGTGGTTGAAATTCTAAAGGAAGGATTTTCACCTCATTGCTACGAATTCATCGAATGAGGTGGAGCTAAACAGGAGAAAGTGAAACGGAGAAAGTAAGGTGTTAGGGAATGACTATTTTTCTTCAAGTAGGCGACGGTCACCTTTGCGGCGTTCTTCACCAACTGTATCGTCAGCTCCAACATTTTTCTTTCTGCGATCATTGCCACCGGCTCGCTCTTCAAGCGCTTCATCTAACTGCTCAAAAAGACTTAAATCTAATTCTTTTTCATCACCCATGGGTGGTCACTCCTAAATATTGTCTGACTATTTATTGCTTATTGCCTGTTATTGCTTATTGCCTGGCTATTTATTTGTATAGCTACTTACTTTGTTACTTTGTATAGCTACTTATTTTGTATAGCTACTTACTTTGTATAGCTACTTATTTGCCTGGCTACGTATTGACGACTATTTCTTGCCTAAGTGCATGCTATCTCTGCACTGCCTAGTAATTGCTTATTAGTGTAGACCATATTCAACAACTTGCTATTGTTTGGGCAAGAAATTTTACAGTGCCCCGCCGTCTTTCACGACGGCAATCTAACTGCCCTCAGCCGCAACAAAGCAACGATCTCGACCTTGTTGTTTAGCCTCATACATTGCCTTATCGGCGCGCGCAAACAGTGTTCGAGCATCATCGCCTTCTGCGATTTGTGCAATACCTATTGAAATAGTGACTTTTAATGGCTTCGATTTAAAATGGAATGGGCAATCGCGAATCTGCATGCAAATAGCATCCATTAAGATCAGTGCAGCCTTAGCATCCGTCTCTGGCAGAAGAATAACGAATTCTTCACCCCCATAACGGGCAATAAAATCAGCTAGCCGCAGGCGATGCTGCATGGTTTTGGCCAGCACTTTTAATACTTTATCGCCGGCTAAATGCCCATAGGTATCATTGACCTGTTTAAAATAATCGACATCGGCAACCACCAAACAGAACTTGGAGCCATAGCGCCTGGCGCGCTCTAACTCAATCGCAATGCGCCGCTCATAAGCTTCTCTATTCGGCAATTTTGTCAGCACATCGCGCTCACTTCGACGCTGCTGCACTTCCACTTCAGCATGCGCTCGTGCAGCTTCACGCTCTAATGTCTGGACTTGATGCTTGAGGACGTCAAGCTCAGCCTCATACTCAACTTGCTGTTCAAGTCGCTCAAGTTTAAATTGATCTAACTGACCAAAAACGGACGCCAAATGAGATTTAACCGACCCTTGCAAAGCCACTAATGAGCTCGCATTATCAATATCGCCAGCAAATAAGGCGATATCTTGTCGAACAGCTTTATCAAAAGCTTCGCTGCCATCTAAAATAGACTTTGTCACATCACCGACACCATTAACGCCATTGCATAAACTACTCAGCTGATCATTAAGGCTTTGTAAAAATAATTCAAATTCATGCTGATCATTATCCAGCGTCGCTATAACAACAATACTGAGCTGCTCTAACAACTCGGCCAATTCTGCCCAGCCTAATCCTGCATTCAAGAGTTCCCGCGCTTTTTCTAGAGCACTCTCGGTAGAGGCAAGCGGTCTAATTTGAACTAATATGTCGGCCAATATCCCTTCGACAACTTCAACAATAGCGGGGTCTGGAGATTCGCTGACAGTGGAGTCTGATGGGTCTTTATCACCGCTCCCTAACTTACTGAGCACTAAGCCTTGTAGCTGCGAAAATTTAATTGGCAGCAACTCTTGTTGCGAGGGGTTATTAATGCCCTGACGCGAATCACGCACAAAAGCAGCCAGCTGTTTTCGAATGTCAAACGGAGGGTTAAGAAGCAACAACTGAGCAATGCCATCACTAAAGCCCTGTAGCTGCCGCTCTGCTCTGTGCCGTCTAAGATCTGCCATACTGTTAGCTGAGTTTTCTAACTGCGCGACTAATTCTGGGCTAATAGCTCCGTCATTGCCCTGCATTTGGATACGTAGCTCATCAATGATCCGGTCCAAGCTGTCATCTTGGCCTTCTGCGGCCAATGATAAATAGCCTAGAGAGTCATCTAAAGAATGCCGTAATTGATTTAACACCTGTTCTTTTTTATCTAATACCGACTGTAATGTTTGAATTTTTTCTTTGGAATTTCCTTTGAAAAAAAGCATAAAAATTCTGTCTCGTCTTTAGCGTCGTATTATTAATATTATTTACTGAACAAAAAGCAGCCATCATTTAAGTTATGGCGCTTGCTCACTGGCTCTTACTCATTAGCTTTCACTAACGCATATTTAATAATAGAGTATAGAAGTAATTTCAGAATCTAAAAGCCAAAAAAAACCGCTGAAATCAGCGGTTTTTTTAAATCAAACTGTCGAGTTACTTGGCTTGTCGCTCAAGCTCAACCAGATAATTGACAACATCGAGCATACCCGCCTGACTTCCCGCCATGCGCGCACTAATTCGGTACTTACCATTAACGATCATTTCTGGCGTACCTTGAATAAGATAGTTTTTACGTGTTCGTTTTTCGCCCTGTGAAACCTTACTCATAATGCCAAAAGCATTCACCTTTTTGCTAAAGTCCTCATTGCTCACGCCATACTTAGCAAAGATGGCAGCAAACTTATCTTGATCCGCTAGTTTTGGACTTACTGCTAACAATGCAAAAATTTCATTATGGAATTCACGCGGCAAGTTAAAGGCTTCGGCCGTGTAATAAACATTGGCATGCAGACGCATAAAATCACGCCAAACGGCAGGCGTTTTCGCAAAGATCACATCATCGGCAATGGTCTCTTTCCATTTAGCGAGTAATGGCTCTATTGCATAGCAATGAGAACAGCCATACCAAAAAACCTCCATGACTTCTATTTTATTAGGATCTAAGGTTCTGGCTGGATTCGATAACACGTCGTAATGCGTGCCCGCTTGGTATTTCGCCGCTAAGGCTGCATCTTCAGCACAAGCTGATTGCGTTAAAATTAATGTCGGTAGTAGTAATAAAAGTGCTGCCATGCGGCGTACTGTTGTCATTGCTTCCTATCCTTCTTTAATAATCGCTCAACCACTATGGCTGACTATACGCTTTATAAAACGCTTTAACGCGTTAACTCGATTAACTTACTTTCTGAGACCCGCCACGTAACTAGCAACCGCTTGGATTTCGTTCTCATTCATTCGTTCCGCTATGCCGCGCATCACCATACTTTGGCCATCATTATTACGCGTGCCAACTGAAAAATAACGTAATTGCGTAGCAAGATACTCGGCGTGCTGACCGGCAATCATTGGGAATCCCGCTGGTGCATTTCCGCCACCGGCAGGTCCATGACAACCCGTACATGAAGGAATACCACGCTCATGATTACCATTGCGATAAATCTCTTCACCCAACTCAACCCATTTTGCTTCAGCAACTCCTTCGGTTTGTGTTTGGCTAGCGTAGTAAGCAGCGATATCCGCTAAATCAGCATCATTAAAGTTATCGAGCTGACCCGTCATCATCGCAATCACTCGATCACCACGTTGCACATCTTTTAGCTGCTTAAGAAGGTATTTTTCACCCTGTCCGGCCAACTTAGGGTTAGAAGGTATTTGGCTATTGCCATCATTGCCATGGCAAGCGCCACAACTAGCAACCTTATTCTTACCTGCGCTAGCATTGCCAGCGGCTTGCGCCACAGTGGCTAATGAGAGGCTGAGTAAAACCACAAAAAAAGCGTTAGAAAAGTGTTTCATTTTATCTTCCAAAATTTGATCTATTGATGAATTATCGTAAATTCGATGCTGTGAATCGCGAAACCACGGCGACTTTTCACTAAAACGGCGAGCATTCTACCATCGACATCCATTTATAGGTCCAGATATTTTGCTGTGCATATTGCTAAACATTTGAGCAATCCGTTCCCTGCTCTGCCTTATTTCAGCATGTCATCACTGTTTAATGCCTTATAAATGGCAATCTGCAATACACTGACCGCCTAGAAACCGCTGTCTTGCAGGTATAATAGCGACATTTACGATAAGCTATACGGTTTATACGACAGCCACATGCTAAGCAGTGACCTAACAAGACGACTGTGGACTACATTCATTTAGCAAACCAATAATTTGATGACCATTATGACTGATGACTCTCGACTCTCAGAAATTGAGCTACAAAAATACTTTCAAACAGCGGCTTTTACTCAAAGTGCTGCAAAACTGCCCCAGTGTCCTATCGATCACGGTCATGAAGTCGCTTTCGCCGGTCGCTCTAATGCGGGTAAGTCGAGTGCGATAAACCGTATTACCGGACAGAAAAAACTCGCCCGTATTAGTAAAACCCCCGGGCGCACACAGCTGATTAACTTTTTTGGCCTGCGAGATGAGCAGCGACTTGTCGATTTACCTGGCTATGGCTATGCAAAAGTCGCTTTGGCACAAAAGCTAGAATGGCAAAAACATTTAGAACATTACTTAGAAAAGCGCGCTTCACTCACCGGGCTAGTCTTAGTTATGGATGTGCGAAGACCCCTGCAGCCCTTCGATACAGTAATGCTCGATTGGGTTAAACAGTATCAAATTCAATGCCATATTTTGATTACGAAAGCCGACAAGCTAAAAAGAGGACCTGCCATGCAGGCCCTCTTTCAAGTTGAAAAGAGTGTTGAAGATCAGCCGCACATTAGCGCCCAATTATTTTCGGCTATTAATGGCACAGGCTTGGCACAAGCTCAAGATAAACTCTATGGCTGGCTTCATCAGCCGGAAGTAACGCTAGACTAAACATTGCGGATAGCAGATCGGTCTCGTGGTTAAAGTCTTATAAACTGCAAAACGAGCACCGGCACTGCAACAATTAAGCAGCACCGGCCTTTAATTACGCGCTTTATGGGTTAGATGTTGGCGTTACAAACACTTCCACTCGACGGTTCAATGCACGCCCAGCTTCTGTGGCATTCGATTCACGCGGCTCATATTCGCCCCGACCTGATGAACTCAAATTCGCTCGCGAAACACCTTGGCTCGCTAAATACGAGGCTACCGATGCGGCTCGTCGCTCAGATAACGATTGGTTATAGCTTTCGGAACCGGTTGAATCGGTATGACCCACTATCTCGCCTTTAGATTGATATTTTTGCATGACATCGGCAACTTTATTAAGGCTAGCGGAAAATGAAGGCTTAATATCGGCACGATTAAGATCAAAAGTCACTTCGTTATCAAAAGTGAGTTTAAGCAAATCTTCACGCACGCGTTCAATCTCTATATCTGAGCGGCGCTGCTCAGCCGCTAGTGCATCACGAAACGCCTGCTCTTGCTTGTCCATATGATGGCCAATGCCCGCGCCTGCTGCAGCCCCAGCCAACGCACCCAAAATCATACCTTTATCACGATTGCCATCGTCATCCAGCTGACCACCTACAATTGCACCCGCCACCGCACCAACAATAGCGCCCATCTTCGCGTTATTTCTATCGCTAGTCGTATTTCCCGAACCGGCTGGCTGAGTTGCACAGCCTAATAAAACGGTACTGAGTATGATTGGCATAATTAATTTCATGGTATCCCCTTGAGCAGTGTTAAATCGTGATTAATGAATGAGCGAATAAAGCTTCGACACATAATATGCAGAACTACGCCGTAAATGTACCGTAACTTTTTGCACAAAATTATCTACCTTCCGCACAAAATTAAAAAAAAGTCTTATTGGTAAAACAATAAGTTAGCGCTAAATGTGGCCTTTTAAGTAAAAATCTTCAGCAGATTTCTTGCAAAAACACTGTATGGGTATACACTGTTTAAGTATACAGTGATTGTTACGGAGCTAATAACTCGGTCAAAGCTAAATATCAGACTTGTCATCCAAATAATGGAATATCAAGTACTTAGTTATTAACGCATTGATTAGTTTTGCAATTTAAAAACAACACATTTGAAATTCAGTCATTCATACATTTAGGTAACTCATGATGCGCTCAACGTTTATACAAATCATCAATAGAATGAATCATCGCGGTTTAAAGACAGGTTCGAGTATCAGCCATCGTCTTAGCCAAATTAGACAGCAAAACTCATTAGCGGCGCACGGCATCGTGAGTGGTAACTGCCAATCTGTCAGCTATGAAGCCTTTAGACATTGCCTAAGCGATGTCTCTACACCATTGGTCTGCAGTAAAAAGGGCACTACCTTTATATTTAACCAGCAACAAAAAGTATGCGCATTAATTAAGCCGCCTTATTTTGATTCTCGCGGCCAATGCCAACCGGTACGTTACTTTTTAGCCGAAGGCGTGCAACTGTCTGCGTTTTCATCGTTACGCTGTATTGAGTTACCGCGCTTACTTTGGCAGGCCAAAACACAAAGCGTTGTACGAGCATTATTGAATAGCTGCAAACAATTACTAATGCCATCAAACACACAAGCTCGAAGCATCAGAAAACGAAAATCACCCGTATGGACCAGCATGCGCTTAACGGCATAGTGCACTTTATAAACCGCTAATTTAACCTTATCAGCATTAAACATATTGATTGAACGTATTGATTAAAAGCACCTTTAAGTACAACTTCCCCTCAGATGCGCAAGGATGCGCCTCTTAAATTAAAATCCTGTAACATCCTCACACTTTTTATCTGTCATATCTGCGAAACATTAAGACCTCTACTAGGCTCTAATTAATGAAGGCAAGACTACACATCAAGCAATGTGTGTTTTGCTCAATGTTTACATTCAGTTTTCATTTTTAGATTAGAGGTCCGATTTACCGTTATGAGTATTCAGCCGTTACCCAAAACAGATCAAGATGATTCGCCACGAACGTCAAACCGTCAGCACTTGAAAAACTGCTTTTCTATTAAGAATGGTCTTTGGTTTGTTACCAATAAGCGTAATGAACAAGCTGGACCTTTTAATGATAAATCTGAAGCACAAATGGCATTGCTTTATTATGTAGGTCGCACTTGCTGGCCTAGCGCGAAACAACTAAGAGAATTTTCTCGTCTCGGTCGTTAGAATGCGCACGATATAAGGCCCATGATAAACAGGCTCTGGAACTAAACAAGGTTGCAGAGCCTTACTTCCCTTTTATACATTTTCAAATTACTCCTCTTTCTATTACGTCACAGACTATTTATGCTGCGACTGTTTGATCTTATCGGCACACAATATGCGTATAATAGAGATCTAATTTCGATTAATTGCAGCAGTTGTTAATACTCACATTGCGGCGATAAATATAAATTAGTAACTAATCGCTATACAATAAGACGCGCATCATATGAATAATCCGCAGCATATAGATTGGCATAACATCGATACCGTATTGTTTGATATGGACGGTACATTGCTTGATCTTCACTATGACAATTATTTTTGGTTACATCATCTGCCTGAGCAATATGCTTTATTAAAAAGCTGCTCTATCGATGAAGCGCAAGAACGCCTTAAAAATAAGATTAGAAGCCAATTAGGCACGCTTAATTTTTATTGCATTGATTATTGGATCGATGAGCTTGAAATCGATATTGTTGCTTTAAAGTATGAAGTGCAAAATCGCATTCAATTTTTGCCCCATGCCGAAGTCCTACTATCTGCCATTAACACACTGCCCGTACAATCATTAATCGTGACCAATGCACATCGTAAAACCCTAGCCGTTAAAGATGCTGCTCTGAATATTTCAAGCTATGTTGATGATGTGCATGCCTCTCATGATTTTGGCTTGCCCAAAGAAGATCCAAAATTTTGGGAACTGTTCGCGAAGAAATTCTCTTTTGATCCAGCGCGCACGGTCTTTGTTGATGACAATGAACGCGTTCTCGCGTCTGCTGACCAATACGGTATTCGGCATTTAATTATGCCGCTAAATCCAGATAGTCAACGAGCGGCTCAAAAAATGCGCCAGCCTGAACGCTATACCGGCATTCAATCATTGGCAGAATTACTGCCCGATAAAGCGTGACCCATAAAAATGGATAATACGAATGCAACAATGGTGGTTCGAATTGATAAATGGTTATGGGCTGCGCGATTTTTTAAAACGCGGAGTCTTGCCAAACAAGCCATTGAAGGCGGCAAGGTTCACTATAATGGCCAGCGCGTTAAAACCAGCAAAAATATTGAGCTAGGCGCGGAGCTAACCATTCGCTGTGGCTGGGATGAAAAGGTCGTTATCATCAAGACCTTATCTGACAAACGCCGCAATGCGACAGAAGCCGGTAAACTATTTGATGAAACGGAAGCCAGTATCGCCTTACGAGAACAGCGTGCTGCAGAGAGAAAAATGGCTAGTTTAACAATGCCAAACCATGCCGAAAAACCAAATAAAAAACAGCGACGACAAATTCATCGCTTTAAACAAGATACCTAACTAGATGCATGGCTTAACTCCATAGCCCACTGTATTAACCATTGCATCTACAATCACTTTTTAACTGTGCCTAAAAATATGTCTAATACCGATTTAATACAACGTTTCTATTTTGCCGGCCAACCGTTTCGAGGCGCCATTGTAAAACTCCAAAATAGTTTTATTGAAGCACTCAACGGTCACAATTATCCATCATCAATTAACGCTTTATTAGGTGAGAGTCTTACCGCCAGTGTGCTTATGGGCATTCATCTAAAACATAATGCACGCCTCTCTTTACAAGCCAGAGGCGATGGACCAATTAAGTTACTGATGGCAGAAGCCGTTATACAACAAGCCGCGGATACAAACGAAGAAGTGACTCAACATAAAGTTCGCGCTGTCGCTCGTCTTTCTGAAGAAACACCACCCGGCATAGAAAGTGATTCACAAGCGCTCCAACATTTACTGGGTCGTGGACAGCTGGCCATTACCATAGAGCCTGAAGAAGGTGAGCGCTACCAAGGCATTGTGGGCGCTGACCAAGAAAATCTCTCACAGTGTTTAGAAGCTTATTTTAATCAATCAGAGCAACTGCCCACCCTTTTCCAGTTAGCCACCTCAGACACTGCTGCTGCGGGTATTTTGCTACAACGCATGCCGCATAATGACAATTACCAAGCCGGTGACAATACACTTAACAGTAATGATATATGGGAAGAGTTAATAGCACTTACCGGAACATTAACCGATAGAGAGCTGCTCGAGGTTCCTGTAGAGAAACTGCTTTTCAATTTATTCCATGAGCATCAAGTGAAACTTTCACCGCCAGACACTATCCAATTTGAATGTAGCTGCTCATACCAGCGCACAGGTGCTGCACTTATGCAGATCAGCCCTTTAGAAATTGAATCCATACTCGAAGCGGATCAGGAAATCGTCATGGACTGTGAGTTTTGTAGCGCGAGATACCGCTTTAATAGAAAGGACATCGATAAATTAGGTCAGCAATCGAATGAAACGCGCCATTAACGGCATTAAAATCCATTTATAGACTATTAAGACACTCGCATAATGACTAGCCATTATTCATGTAAAAAATTGTGGGTATCAGGAAGTGTAAAATTACGTCCAGCTTAACTTAATCTGAATACCACTCAACCCTCGCTTCTGTCATAATCCTTAGATCTTGAAGTGCTGGAGCTTTACCGGATAACGATTGATAAAATCACCCGGACTCAATTGCTTTAGCATTTTTTAATGTTGACCTATTGGCCAGCCGGCAGATAAAACAGGAAAAATTCGCGCATGAAAGCAGTTAGCGACCCACCCGTTATTCACGAAAACCTTGATGCCAATACACTCATCGACCTCGCCCTCTCTCGAAAAGAAGGCATTCTTGCCGACAATGGCGCGCTATTAATTACAACAGGCCATCGTACAGGTCGTTCACCTGCCGATCGCTTTATCGTAAAAGAATCATCAACCCAGGCAGCCATTGACTGGGGCAATGTAAACCGTCCTTTTGACGCTGATAAATTCGACGCTCTCTGGAATCGAGTCAGCGATTACCTTGCCGAGCGAGTTCAGTTTCAAGCCAAGCTGCACGTTGGCGCAGATGACGAACACTATCTTCCCGTTAAAGTGAACACTGAAACCGCATGGCAAAATTTATTTGGTCACAACATGTTTGTGCGCGTCGATGCAGACAATTTCAATCCTAAGGGTAAAGATGAGTGGTCGATTCTTAACGTCGCGAGTTTCTGCTGTGACCCTGAGCGTGATGGCACCAATAGTGATGGCGTTGTAATTATTAATTTTGCGCAGCGCAAAGTCTTACTGGCTGGCATGCGTTATGCCGGCGAAATGAAAAAGGCTATGTTCTCGGTTCAGAATTTCTTACTGCCAGAGCAAGATGTATTACCCATGCATTGTTCCGCGAACGTGGGAGACAACGGTGATACGGCATTATTCTTTGGTCTATCCGGTACCGGTAAAACAACATTGTCGGCAGATCCTGCACGCTATTTAATTGGTGATGATGAGCATGGTTGGGGTCGCGGAACCGTTTTTAATATTGAAGGCGGCTGCTACGCAAAAACGATTAACCTTAGCCAGAAAAACGAACCGGTTATTTGGGATGCGATACGCAAAGGTGCCATTCTTGAAAACGTAGTATTAAATGCAACAGACAAACCTGATTATGATGACACTAGCCTAACCGAAAATGGTCGCTGCTGTTATCCGCTAGAACATGTCAACAAACGTGTAATAGAAAACAAAGCGGGTGAACCGAAAGTCGTTATCTTTTTAACCTGTGACGTTTCTGGTGTACTGCCTCCGGTATCTATTTTATCCAAAGAAGCCGCAGCCTATCATTTCTTAAGTGGTTACACCGCGCGTGTTGGTTCAACCGAACTCGGTGGAGATGCCGGCATTCAACCTGCGTTCTCAACCTGCTTTGGCGCACCTTTTATGCCTCGCCCTGCGGGTGATTATGCAGAGCTTTTAATTAAGCGTGTTGAGGAATTTGATAGCCGTGTGTATTTGGTTAATACCGGTTGGACTGGTGGTTCAGGTGGGCCGAACGGTGAAGGTAAGCGGTTTAGTATTCCGACTACCCGTGCGGTGATTACTGCGATTCAAAATGGTGAGCTTTTAAATGTTGAGTCACAGCATTTAGATGATTTAAATATTGATATTCCGCTTTCGGTGCCGGGGGTTGATTCACAGCTGCTGAATCCTCGAGATACTTGGTCGGATCCAGCTGCTTATGATGCACAGGCGAAGAAACTGGCGGCGCAGTTTGTTGCTAACTTTGAAAAGTATGATGTGGCGGATGAGATTGTTGCGGCTGGGCCGAAAGCTTAATACGATCGATGGTTAAGAGAACGCCTTGTGTTTTGCATAAGGCGTTTTTTTTGTTTTTAGATTTAATATTGTCGGAGAGGGATAGATGTCAGAGTCTAGATCTTTAAGTTATATTTTATAGTATCGTTCTATTTTATAGTATCGTTACATTCTGGGTTTTTACTTTTTTTGTTTGAGTTTTAAGATCAAGGTCGTCGGGAGTGGCCCGACATGCCAGTCACTTTTCTTTACTTGTGTAAAGAAAAGTAACCAAAAGAAAGCACACAATCTGACGAAG
>ENA-OQVM01002507-OQVM01002507.1-marine-metagenome-genome-assembly--contig:-NODE-2507-length-21323-cov-3.255813_pt1 | contig 21323 bp, 16 predicted proteins | sample MGYA00237776_ERZ505498 | MGnify/ENA primary metagenome ERZ505498 (study PRJEB26159, sample SAMN06265151) | marine metagenome | isolation source: Helgoland LTER site | place: Germany:Helgoland, sampling... | reverse complement strand
CCGCTCAGACCGTCCACGGCCACAATCAGGCCGCCATGGGCGTGCTCAGCGGCGACTTTGTCTTTATTAGCTTGGCTGTATTTGGCCTAGCTGCGCTGGCCGAGCTAATGGGCAACCTGTTTGTGATCATTAAGTATATCGGCGCCGTCTATCTAATTTACCTCGGCTTTAACCTGATCACCGCAAAGTCCTCTACCGAAGACGCACAGGCCCCAAAACCCGCCAAGCATTCAACCAACTTTCTGGTCGGCTTAATGACCTCAATGAGCAACCCAAAAGTCATTTTGTTTTATTTCAGCTTCTTTCCTGCCTTCTTTGATTTAGAGAGCCTGTCCCTAATAGATGTCGCTGCGCTATTTCTAATCGCCACATTTTCAGTCGGCGCGGTTATGGCAGGCTTTGCCTATGTCGCAGCAAAAACCAAATCCTCATTTGCCGCCTCACCCAAAACCCAGTATCTAAAAATTGGCTCTGGGGTGTTATTAATGGGTGGCGGTGTATTTATTGCGTTGAGAAGTTAGGCCGTATCCAGCTAAACTCACGCCTTCTAAAACAATAAACAGCGAGCACAACCGGCAATGAGTTTACCCTCGACACAAACCAGTATTGAAATCACCGAGCCCGGTACACCCGAGGTTTTAAAACCCGCCTCTAGACCCGTGCCACAGCCCGCCGATAATCAGGTGCTGATTAAAGTCGCGGCTGCGGGCATCAATCGCCCCGATGTCTTTCAGCGCATGGGCTTTTACCCGCCACCTCCTGGGGTGACCGATATACCAGGCCTTGAAGTCTCAGGCACCGTAGTCGCCACTGGCGCACTGGTTGGAGATTGGTCCATGGGCGATAAGGTTTGTGCACTGCTCTCCGGTGGTGGCTATGCCGAATATGCCATTGCCGAAGCCTCATTATGCTTGCCCGTACCAGTTAATCTATCGCTGGCCGATGCCGCCGCGTTGCCTGAAACCTGCTTTACTGTTTGGCATAACCTCTTTGAACGGGCCGAATTAAAAGCCGGAGAATGGTTGCTAGTGCATGGCGGCTCTAGTGGTATAGGAACCACCGCTATTCAAATGGCCACAGCGCTGGGCGTCAATGTCATCACCACTGCAGGCTCTGATGAAAAATGTGCCGTATGCGAAGAACTCGGGGCCACTAAAGCCATTAACTACAACCGAGATGACTTTGTTGAGGTGTGTAAAGCGCTCACAGAAGATGGCGTTAATGTCGTACTGGATATGGTCGGTGGTGACTATGTGCAGAAAAACTTTAGTGCCTGCGCGCCTAAAGCCAGAATTGTGAGTATTGCCTTTTTACAGGGTTCCAATGTGCAGGTTGATTTGCTGCCCCTAATGCTTAAACAGCTGGTCTTAACCGGCTCCACATTGCGCGCCCAACCCCTAGAGAACAAAGCGCGCATTGCCGCTGGTGTTGAATCACAGGTATGGCCATTAATTGCAGAGGGTAAATTTAAGCCCATGGTTCACAGTAGCTTTCCTCTGGTGCAGGCAAGTGCAGGACATGCATTAATGGAATCCAGTCAGCATATTGGTAAGATTGTGTTGGTTAATTAACCTAAGCCTCCTATTGCAGCCAGCTTTGGTCTGCCAGAGGACGATCTCAAAACCGAGTTTAAAAAACTCGGGCATCGGGATCATAAGGCGATTGTCCTATTCGAACTGATAAAGTCTATTGACCACTTTTAGCAACTGGTCTTATCAGACTCAGCTTGTAATGCCGTTATCAAAACTAGTTAAAAAAATGCCCACATCCTTGCGACAGTGATATAACTTTTTGAAGCTGGCAGTTTTTCCTAAAATGTATAAGCAGCTTGCAAATATATGGTTCGACCATAAGGGTCATGGTAACGCGGGTCGAAGCCTAGCTGGTGGCCAGCGCCCCCAGAACGGAGGCTACGCGGAGACTCACGGTCAAGTAAGTTATTTATACCTAGGGTGAGTCTTAGTTTGTCTTCCATAGCTACGTAGGTAGATTGATGATCTACGGTGACAAATGAACTGACTTGCCCTTGATAGGCAACCTCCTTGCCAAACGACCCATCGGCCTCGATCAATGTCACCTTCTGGGACTGATCGACATAACCCGAACGATAATTCAAGGTCATATTATGGTAAAAACCATCGTGACCAACATAGGCTGACAATTTGGTGATTAGCCTAGACACCGCGGCATTGTCTTTACCGAAACGGCCAAGGCTACTCCCATAAAGAGAGTTCTCGGACTTCATCATGTAAGTACCAGATAAAAACCAACCCCACTCACCAAATCCCGCCTCATGATCTTGCTCAATACGAAAGTCAATACCCGCTGCTTTAGAATCAGCAACATTAATAGGGTTCTGCAATATCGCAAACTCGTCATCACCCGTCGCGGGGTTTTTCCAAGTGGTATACAAATCATAGTACAAGTCAGGATTACCCATGATTTGTTGCTCGGTCAATGCATCTACCAAGTCATCCATTTGAATATTCCAATAATCCACAACAGCATTGAGATTCTCGGTCGCCAGAACGAAGCCTAGCGAATATTGCTTTGATGTTTCGGGACTCAATTCAGGGTTACCGCTGGTATAAACTTTTGCTTGGAAGTCCGCCTTTTCAATACAGGTACTGTATTTGGGGTCTGACTCTCCAACGGGACAATCATAAGTATCACTAGTGACACCGGCCTCACGTCTTGGCGAGGCAATACCCACCATACTGGCCACTTTGAACCCAGTACCTAATGAACCCCGAAAGGTAAGATTATCTGTGGCATCCCAGCGAACACTAACCTTATAGGTGGTATCGTCCTCTGTGCTATTGATATCGCCACTGCCACTATGATCAGAAACGGCACCGATTTCATCGTAACGACCAGATGTAGTGATTTCTACGTTCTCCAGTACTGGAAAAAATGCCTCAGCGAAAATTCCGTATTGACCACGCTTCAAATCAAATGGCGTCTCTTCTCCGTAGAACAGCAAAACCGTATCTTGGTTTGCTTGCGATAGCGAATTTTCATAGCTGTTGGTGCGGTAATCAACGCCAGCTGCAATCTGAGATGAACCCCCAGGCATCTCCATTAAAGACATCGACCCTTTAAAATTAATACCGGTTACAGAAGCCTTTTTCTTAGCCCAATGACCGATAAAAACACCTTCTCTTTTCAAAAGATCAACTTGATCTTGCGGTATGTCCTCAGGAAGACTAAAAATATTCAGTTGCCCTGATTTTACCAAATTAACAAACCCTTCCCGCAACAACCAACCGTCTAACTTATTTGCACTGCGCTCATCGGTGGAGTGAAAAGCAGCAGCACTCCAATCGATATCTGCTGTAGTACTCTCTAAGCCGACAACAATATGGCCAGAATCAGAATCAAAGCCATCAGTGCGGTTACCCGCAGGTATCGCGCGCCACTGTCCCGTCACTCGCCCCAAATCATCGATTTCTGCAACACTTAGGTGAGGCAACACATAGTCCTTAACAAGTTCTGAGCCCTTAGGTACGATCACATTGCCCGTAGGGTAAGGGGCAATTTTAGTAGTCATTTCACTTTCAGCGTAAGTTAATTCAGCAAATGCAGTAATTGTATCCGCTAGTGTGAAATTGGAATTCAAGAAGATCATATTTGATTCACTTTCCGGCATGATCTGCAAGGTGCTCGTGTAATCGAAAAAACATTTAGTTCCAACCTTAGAATTATACTCTGCACAGCTTCCATTCTCTTCCTCATAGGGATTAAATGAATAAGGGTCACGACCGCTGGCATCGCTAAAATTCACCGTAACATTACCAGGAATCGCATTTGGTGAACCGTTGAAAAACAATGCTGTTTGATCATAGTCAGGATGATCGAACTTAATGATACCCGATTTAGCAAAATCACGATCTAAGGCCGCTAAGCTATCTTTATTTTCGTGTGAGAACGACAGCATTACGTTAAAACCATCGTCTTCTAAATTACCAAAACCAGTGGTGATATCAAAGCTTGAAGCCTCGCCACCATCGCCCTTAGGGCTATCGAATCGGGCATTGATAGTCGTTTCTTTCACGCCTTCCTCAAGGATAAAGTTAACAACACCGGCAATCGCGTCCGAACCATAGAGTGCGCTGGCGCCATCGGTTAGGACTTCAACGCGGGCAACGGCTGCTAATGGAATACTCCGTAAATCGATTGTAGAGCCCGAAGTAGAGGGGGCTAAACGACGACCATTTAATAGAACAAGCGTATATTCGCTGCCAATCGAGCGTAAGTTTGCGGTCTGCATTCCGCAACCTCCCCCGCCAACCGAATCACCTGGTGTGGTAAAGTTTTGCATTGCAGGAAGTTTATTCATCAGATCTGCCGCAGTTGTTACACCGGTCTTTTTGATATCTGCAGCGGTGAATACTTGAATCGGCAGTGCACCATCCAAATCAGCACGCTTTATCAATGAGCCAGTAATAATAATTTCATCCATAGCTTGCTCTTGCGCGAGCGCAGCAGTGAGGGGCAAAGCAGAAGCTAAGCTCAACCCCAACACCGCATTTCGCGCCACCGGGATGCATATATTGGTTTTTTTCATATTTCTCTCCATAAAATGTCTTAGTCCATAAATTGAAAGGTTATTGGCGGAAATTGGTAAAAAATCGCAAGCTACACGCGTTGATTACCCCAATGCCGTGATCGCATAGGAGTTAAATTTTTTATCACCGTTGTACGCCAAACATTCTCTTTAGCATTAGCAGAGACTCCGCAGTAATTCCATATTTCCGTCTAACTCTTTGGTGGTAGCTAGGTGCGCTCAATGGTCTGTCGACGGCTTTGACGGAATTGAATGAGTATGGGTTGACTACTCTGCTTGACCTTAGGATGCTCAAGTTGATGTGGCAGCCATTTTTAATTTAGAAAGCTGCGGTATCGCGCCGCTGAGCTATTTTCTGTATACACAACATCATCTATGCGGTGAATGAAAAAGTAGACCCTCAGTCCTCTGATACACAGCTATTACTGATAGCCATGTAGCTGCTTATTGGTCTACCGCTAAAATGGATAGATGGATAAGGAAGAAGAGTGGTGCGCTATCACGCGAAACCAAAAGTCCTTTTTGGTGAGTGTGACCTTGCTATAGCGCACAACTAGAGGCCACCAATAGACCAATGCTCAGGTGGGTTTATTTCATACTTGAAACTAGCTGAGCAAAATATATCTCAAGGAAAGTTTATTAAATTCGGTATGATTGCTCGGCATGCTATGCTCGTCTCTAAGGTGTTTTTGGGCACAGGGGGCCAGATGAATTTAGGTCAATTTTCAATGAGTCATACTGTAAGCCAGAATTGTTAGTATCGCGTTTTCTACAGAGCTCCAATATGCAGGTTGGTTTGCTGACCCTAATGCTTAATCTGCTGCTCTTAACTAGCGCAGGCAAGTGAAGAACATGCATTAATGGAATCTAGCCAGCATATTGGTAAGATTGCTTTAGTTAATTAACCGAGACCCCCCCATGGCCAATAAAGAATCGCGGCTGGTTTACTCAACCGATGCCGGGCGTATTATAGAAACCCAGTCATCCCAAGCCATAGAGACCGATGGTACTGTGCGTATTCGCCGTGAAACTAAAGGGCGTAAAGGCAAAGGGGTCACTACAGTGTCTGGCATTGGCCTGGCAGAGATCGATCTCAAAACTTTGGCTAAACAACTCAAACAAAAATGCTCAACCGGCGGCACCGTTAAAGACGGTGTGATTGAGATTCAAGGTGACCATCGCGAAAAACTTAAAACCGAGTTAGAAAAACTCGGCCATACTGTAAAACTGGCAGGCGGCTAATATGGTACGCAGTAAAAAACCCTATGGCAGCTGGCCGTCGACCATTAGCGCCGAACTGATAACCCGCGCAGCACCCAGTCTTAATTTTGTACAGTCCTATGACGATGCCTTGTACTGGGTCGAAGCCCGCCCTTGGGAGGCGGGCCGCAGCGTTATTATGCGCCGCGACAGCAGCGGTAATATCTCAGACTTACTGCCCGCACCCTTTAGCCATTACAGCAAGGTGCATGAGTACGGCGGCATGGCCTATGCCCTAGACGACAAAAACCTGTACTTTGTAAATGCCGCTGATCAGCGTATTTATAAACTACCATTAAAGAGTAAAGGCACGCCGCAAGCGATCACAGTTGAAGGTCCATGGCGCTTTGCCGACCTAGTGGTAGACAGCCAAAACCAACGCCTAATTGCTGTGTGTGAAGAACATAGCGACGAACATAATGATGAGCCTAGCGGCAATCAAGAACCTGAAAATTATTTAGCGGCCATTTCACTTAATAGTGAAAACTCAACCATTGAAAAACTCGTTTCTGGCGCTGACTTTTATGCCTACCCGCGACTGAGCCCAGACCAGAAGCAACTTTGCTGGATAGAGTGGAAACATCCCAATATGCCTTGGGATGCCACCCAACTTTGGCAGGCTACTATTACCGATGACGATCTTACGGATAAAACGCTGGTCGCTGGTGCCGACAATAACCAAGCTATTTTTCAACCCCATTGGTCACCAGACAATAGGCTTTACTATGTGTCTGATAAAAATAGCTGGTGGAATATTTACCGCCTGGAAAAGCGAAAAAGCATCCCAGTACTAGAAATGGAGGCAGAATTTGCCACTCCGTTATGGCAACTGGGCATGACTACCTTTGACTTTATTGATGCCAACACCATTGCCTGTGTTTGGGCCAACAATGGCCTAACGCACAGTGGTTTTATTGATATTGCCACCGGCGCACTGACCACAGCAAAGCACCGATACACCGCTATGCAGTCCGTTGCCTGCCATCAGGGTTCGCTGTATTTAGTCGCGGGCGCTGCAGCCTTGGTTAATCAAATTGTCGGTATAAACTCGCAGGCTAATATAGCCTCAGTTTATGCGCCCTCTACCCTAGAGGTAGACCAGGCCGACCTAGCGCAACCACAGTCTATTTTATTTCCAAGCGGCAATAACCAGCAGGTGCATGCATTTTATTATCCACCTACCAGCGCAAAGTATCGCGGCCAAGATAATGAGCTGCCACTGGTGATAGCCATGTGCCATGGAGGCCCTACAGGCGCCGCTAGCAGCGGCCTAAACCTAAAGATTCAATACTGGACCAATAGAGGCTTTGCCGTCGTCGATATTAACTACCGCGGTAGCGTTGGCTTTGGCCGCACCTATCGCCAAGCACTGGCGGGCGCCTGGGGTATTGCCGATGTTGAAGACACCCAGAGCGCAATTCGCTATTTAGCCGAACAACAGAAAATAGACTCCGAGCGCTGCCTAATTCGTGGCGGCAGTGCCGGTGGCTACACCGTGCTCTCCGCACTCACCTTTACCGACACCTTTAAAGCCGGTGCCAGCCTCTATGGCATAGGTGACCTAGAAACATTGGCCACCGACACCCATAAATTTGAATCACGCTATCTGGATAGCCTGATTGGCCCCTACCCCGAACGCAGAGATATTTATTTAGAGCGCTCACCCATACATCATGCCGAGGGCCTTAACTGCCCAGTGATATTCTTGCAGGGGTTAGAGGACAAAGTCGTGCCGCCCAATCAAGCCGAGATGATGGTGAAGCTACTCGAAGACAAAGGTATTCAGGTTGCCTATGTGGCGTTCCCAGACGAAGGCCATGGTTTTAGAAAAGCCAATAATATCATTCGCGCCATGGAATCGGAATTAGCCTTCTATCAGAATGTATTTAACCTAGTGGACGACGCCTAGCCATGGGCCGCTATCGTCCACCCAGGCCCAAAAGCTCTCCCTATATCACCGGCGAAGGGGCTGCAAAAATGCGCGCCGAACTGCGTGAACTGTGGAAAGTCGAACGGCCTCAGGTCACCCAAGTGGTGCATGAAGCCGCCAAGAATGGTGACCGCTCAGAAAACGGCGACTATATCTACGGCAAACGCCGCCTGCGAGAAATTGATAGCCGCGTGCGCTATCTGACCAAACGCCTGGAAGACGCCACCATTGTCGAAGACAAACCCAGAGACCCCTCCAAAGTATTTTTTGCCGCCTGGGTCACCGTAGAAGATGAAGACAGCGGCGACGAGCAAACTTTTAGGCTGGTAGGATCAGATGAAATAGACCCAGCACAAAACTGGATCAGTATTGACTCACCTATGGCCCAGGCACTGATTGGCAAATCCATTGACGATGACGCCAATGTAAATACACCATCCGGAGACCGGTGCTTTATTGTTACCGCCATTAAATACTAGCGCCCTAAAGCGATTTAGAAATACCACATCACCTCCACGCGCGGGAATATTAAATCCATCTGCGATTCGCTAGTTTGCTTATCCCGCAGAATGGCAAAGATTAAGACGTTGAGGCTAATAACTGCAAGAGTAAATCCAAAAGTGAGAAGTACGCTCATAAGGAGAAATATAATAGACAGTTTTTCGATAAAGGCGGTGGTATAGATATAGAGCCTCCAGAGAAAATAGAGGCTGGTATCTAGTTATTGACGTCAGCTAAAGGTTTTATTACCTGCTCTAATAGCCGCTTTCCAGTTTATGGCCGAATAAGCGGTTTACAAAACTCGGCGTTCGATGCCTTAAATGCTATGCCCTAATAAATCAGGGCGATAACCGCGCAATGTCCCACTGATCGTTTTCACGCTTAAAACAAAAGCGATCATGCAGGCGATTTTCACCGCCCTGCCAAAACTCAATCTCTTGGGGCACCACCCGATAACCGCCCCAAAAATCCGGTAGTGGAATCTCACCCTTAGAGAACTTTTCTTTCACCTGCTCAAACTGAGTTTCCAGCGCCTGACGAGAATTAACCCGACTACTCTGTTTGGACGCCCAAGCCGCCAACTGGCTACCCTTAGGACGACTCAAAAAGTACTTCATCACATCCAATGTCGACAGCCGCTCCGCACAGCCACCCACAATCACCTGCCGGTCTAACTGCAACCAGGGAAAATGCAAACTAACCTGAGCATTGCCCTCAATCTCGGCAGCTTTGCGGCTGCCAAGATTGGTATAGAACACAAACCCGCGTTCATCGAAGTCTTTAAGCAACACCATACGCTGCCAAGGTTTGCCCTCGGCATTCACCGTGGCAACACTCATGGCAGTGGGGTCTTGAATATCAGCTTGAATCGCCTGCGCCATCCACAGCTCAAATTGCTCAAATGGGTTATCCAGCAATGACCCACGAGACAGCTTCCCGTAGTCATATTCGCGACTATAATCTTGTAAGCTCATACCCTCTCCATCCTTGACTGTAAAACAGGTTTACATAGTACCAATACATTGGCCGCCGTCTACCGGCAGTGCAACACCGTGTAAGTAGGCGCCCGCATCACTGGCCAGTAGCATAAATGGCCCGGTCATCTCGTCCATACTGCCCGCACGACGAGCAGGCGACGACGTTAGGTACGCCTGAGCCTCAGGTGAGGCAAACGCAGCCTCCGTCATCTCCGTTAAAAAGAAGCCAGGGCACAGCGCATTAACCCGAATCCCTTTACCCGCCCATTCCAGCGCAAGAGACTTAGTCAGCTGAACCACAGCCGCCTTAGACGCAGAGTAACTAGACTGACCAAAAGACACCCGCAGACCCAAAATAGACGCCGTATTAATAATAGCACCACCAACGCCCGCCGCAATCATGCGCTTAGCCGCTTCCTGAGCCACAATAAACACGCCTTTTACGTTGGTATCAATCATCTGATCCCAGCTCGCCTCATCAATCTTAAGTGCGCTTTTAACATCAGCAACACCGGCATTATTAGCTACTACAGTGACAGTACCCATGCCCGCTTCCGCCAGATCGAAGGCCTCAATAATAGAGGCAGCGCTGGTTACATCCATAGGCACAGCCATAGCGTCGCCACCAGAGGCGTTAATCTCAGCGACCAAAGACGCAAGACGGTCAACACGGCGCGCCGCCACAACCACCTTAGCACCGCGTGCCGAAAGGATTTTTGCAAAATGGACGCCAAAGCCGCTAGATGCGCCGGTTACCATGGCAACTTTGCCAGTCATATCGAATTCTGTATTCATCTTTCCCTCAATATTTATTGTTTTTTTAGGTCAAAGCTGACTTGCCGCTTTGGTAGTCGATCAGTCTACCGTAATGGGCATTCGGCACCTACTAAAATGGCGACGCATTGGTCATCTGAATAGTCATTGGTTGATCAGACAGGGCCGGAGTCAAAGCACTCAAAAGCGCATCTTAACTGGTCGAGAGATCTCTCAGAGGGAATTAGATGGCTAAAATTTTCAGGTCGTTAAAAGCATATTTATATGATCGATCGTCCAACCCATTGACAGGAGCCTTTCTAAGCCCTTGGTTTATCTGCAACTATCGGGTGTTGTTGATAATCTTTTCTGGTGAGGTCCTAGAAATAGACAACACCTTAGATCTAATGTCTAAAAAGGCAAGTAAATTTTTACTGCCCTCGATAACACCCTATCAACCATAAGTCACATACTGCTTCATCTCATTAGTATCCAGATGCGGAATACTATTAAACCCAGTCATATTCATCTTTTTGGCATTAAAAAAGAAATGACTAATCGCAGTGTTTTTATACTGCAGGTTTAAATCAAAAATATTCTCGTCAGGAATACCTAATACCAACCCCACAAATGCACTGATAGACCCACCAGATCCAATAGCCAATATGCTATTACCCATGCTAGCCATAGCTTGAATTTGCTGCTGGGCATCTAACACTCGGCCTTTAAACTCGCTCCAAGTTTCAGGTACATTTTCGATCTTATCTTGCGTCCATAGGGTCAGTACCTTACGCAGCAAGCGAAAATGATATCGGTTGTCATTTGGGTTATCAGCAATAGCTTGAAACATAGGATCATCGCCATTGGTAATGCTGTAGGACTCTGTCATGGCTTGGAAGTTATATTCATTAAGCCCTGGCAATACCAAACGATTGCTTCCATCGATGTCCATACCTGCACAGATACCATTCATCGTCTCGTGATGGCGCACCATATCGCCCACCACCAAGGTATCAAACTTCATGCCACGCATACCCATATAGTCACCTAACCAGCGCGACTGCTTATGGCCTAGCTCTGAGAGCTGATCATAATTGGCAGCACCAAACGAGGCTTGGGCGTGGCGAACAAGGTGTAACTCACTCATGGGGTCTTCCTGTGGAATGTTTGTTTATTTTTATGAGGTTATTTAACCCGAGTTTTGGGGTTATGGATAGTTGGGACAGGGTATATGGGAAATTTATCTGGCTGATAATGCCTACTGTTATTTTCTGGCACAAAGTATTATTACGCTGCTATCTTTACCACATACAATAAAAAGGAGTCAGCAATGTCCGAGTATCAAGCGAGCGTTATTTGGAATCGCGCCGAAAGCGAAGCCTTTATTGATAATAAATACAGCCGCGGCCACACATGGGAATTCGACGGCGGCGCTGCAGTTCAGGCTTCGTCAGCTCCCCAGATTGTTCCTCTACCCTATTCAGTTGAAGCTAATGTTGACCCTGAGGAAGCCTTTGTCGCTGCACTGTCTAGCTGCCATATGCTGTTTTTTTTAGGGATTGCTGGAAAGCATAATTTTATTGTTAATTCATATATTGATAACCCAATCGGAATTATAGCGAAAGATACCGAGGGCAAACTATCGATGACTAAGGTGACTCTGCGTCCCAAGGTGATATTTTATAGTGAGAAGCAGCCAAGCTTTGAACAGCTCCAGAAGATGCATCATCAATCTCATCAGCAGTGCTTTATCGCCAATTCAGTTAAAACGGAAATTGTCATGGAGATCACTCACTGAATTGGGCTCTTAGCAAATATTCACATTGATTTAGATCTAAAGATCAATGACCTTGCGATCGACGCCATTAGTCGTTTTGGTCAAGGAATGCAATTACGCAGGCTGACTGACGAAACTTCGCGACACCGATTGTTCGGTATGCTGAACGGCCATTTTTAATCAATTAAACACTGCCCCCCAAGCGTAAAAATAAAACCAAAACCCCTATAAAAATTAGTCACTTAGGCGTATACTCCGCCGCCTCTCAATCCGGGGCCTAAACTCCCCAAGCCACAGGTAAATTAATGTCATCCGTTGACTTCGAATCACTGGGTCTTTCCGCCCCCGTTCTCAAAGCTGTTAAGCAACTCGGCTACGAGCAACCCTCCCCTGTTCAGGCGCAGAGTATCCCTATTCTCTTGGCGGGAAAAAACCTGCTAGGTACCGCCCAGACTGGTACTGGCAAGACTGCAGCCTTTGCGCTGCCGTTTTTGAGCCAGCTGGATGAGAAACAAAAAACACCGCAAATTTTGGTGCTTACGCCGACTCGCGAGCTAGCGATTCAGGTAGCTGAGGCATTCCAGAGCTATGCAAAACACATTAAAGGGTTCCATGTTCTGCCTATTTACGGTGGCGCCGATATTGCTGGCCAGCTGCGTGGTTTAAAGCGCGGTGCTCAGGTTGTTGTGGGTACACCTGGTCGTATGCTTGACCATTTGCGTCGTCGCAGCCTTGATCTTAGCCAGGTGCGTGGGCTCATTCTTGATGAAGCCGACGAAATGTTGCGCATGGGCTTTATTGATGATGTTGAAACTATTCTGGCGCAAACGCCTAGTGACTGTCAGCGTGCGCTGTTTAGTGCCACTATGCCGCCTGCCATTCGTCGCGTTACAACTAAGTATCTCGGTGATGCTGAGACGGTTAGCATTGAAGCTAAAACCAAAACAGTTGAGCGTATTGAACAGCAATATGTCACGGTTAAGAGCCACCAGAAGATGGATGCCCTTACCCGTTTCCTTGAAGTTGAAACTTTTGATGGCATGATTATTTTTGTGCGCACCAAGTCGTCTACCGTGGATATTGCTGAGCGCTTGGAAGCTCGCGGCTTTAGCTCTTCTCCATTAAATGGCGACCTAAGCCAGGCACTGCGTGAGCGCACCATCAACCGCTTAAAGAAAGGCCAGATTGATATAGTTGTGGCCACTGATGTTGCTGCCCGCGGTTTAGATGTTGAACGCATCAGTCATGTGATTAACTTTGATATTCCATACGACAATGAGTCTTATGTTCACCGTATTGGTCGAACGGGCCGTGCGGGTCGTGATGGCAAGGCTATCTTGTTTATCACTCCGAAAGAAAATCGTCTGCTGCGCTCAATTGAAAAATCAACGCGCCAGAGCATTAAACCTCTGACTATGCCAAGCAACGAAGAAGTGAGCGGCTTGCGTATTCAGCAGTTTACTGATCAGTTAATGAAGACGATGGAAAATCCTAAGTTGGATAAATTCCGTTCTTTAATTGAAAAGCTTGTCACTGAAAACGAGCTCGATATTACTGATGTTGCTACTGCGCTAGCCTTTGAAAATCAAAAAGACCGCCCGCTGTTTCCTCGCCTGGATGCTATTGCGACACCTTCATTATCGCGCAGTGATAGAGCGCCGCGCGAACGAGATAACCGCAGCCGCGATAAGGGGCGAAATGAGCGCAACGATCGCAGAGACCGTGATGATCGTCCAAAACGTGAACCACGTGGAAGCGAGAGCCGTGGTAATGAGGGCCGTGACCCTAATGTTGCTATGGTCACTTACCGTTTGGAAGTGGGCCATAACGACGGCATTTCCCCTAGCAATATTGTGGGTGCTATTGCCAATGAAGCAGATATCAGCAGCCAGTATATTGGCGAGATTAAACTCCATGACGAGTACAGCACTGTAGACTTGCCTGAGGGTATGCCTTCAGAAATGCTGACTCATCTACAAAAGGTACGTGTCTGTGCTAAGCCTATGCGCATTAGCTTACACAATGGTGGGACTGCGCCTGCTGGCGGTGCCTATGGTAAGAAACAAGATAAGAAAAGCGATAAGAGAGAAAAGAAAGATTTCTCTGGCGACAAGAAAACAATCAGCCGTGATGTTGCAAACAAGCGCACAGCGGATAGCCAAATGCCGCCTAAGAAGTCCTTTAAGAAAAAAGCCGGTGGCAGTTACGCAAAGGACTCTACTGACAAAAGAGCCTCGGGTGACAAGAAGTCTTATGGTGGCAAACCAAGCACTGATGGCTCTAGTCCCATTAAAAAGAAAAAGACTTACACCAAAAAACCTAAGAAATCTAAAACAAGCTAGAGCTTGCTAAGAAGCATTGATCAATTGATCTATCGCGGCCAGTTTTAAAATAATGGCCACGGCTTCTGTATTCTGCGCTTTAAAAAACTCCTCTGCCATAGGTGCAATACTGCTAATTTCTGGCAAGGGTGCGGCACTTTCAATTAGATTGTACATTCGCGGTAAAAAAATAAACTGTAGCCATTGGCTAAACGACAGCTGATCCACAGCAAAGGGTTCGACACTGGCTAGGGCCTGCAGCGAGGGACTATGCAGTTCCCATAGCTGCATCACGCGCAGTTCTCTCTCGACATCTATCAGCAGATCTGCCAGCTTGCGGTAATGATCAATCATTGACTGGCATTCTGCTTATCCTAACTCACGTCTAAAGGGCGGCAATGCATCGAGAAGCTGAGTGCCATAACGCTTAGTGATCAGGCGCTTATCTAGAATTGATACCGTTCCCGTATCTGACTCGGTACGCAGTAATCTCCCGCAGGCCTGAATCAGGCGTAATGAGGCGATTGGCAATGAGATATCAAAGAATGAGTTGCCGCCACGCGCTTCAATCCATTCTGATAGAGCTTCGTGTAATGGGTCATCGGGCACGGCAAAAGGCAATTTGGCAATCACGACATGTTTGCAGTAGTCGCCGGGTAAATCCACTCCTTCGGCAAAGCTTGCCAATCCTAGTAAAACACTCGTTTTACCCTGATCGATTCGCTCTTTGTGCAGGCGCACCATTTCACGGTTGGAGTACTGACCCTGAATTAAAATAATTTTAGCGAGGTGATTGGGCAGCTCGTCATAGACCTGCTCCATCTGCCGCTTGGATGAAAACAACACCAGGGTACCGGCTCTGTCTTCAACCATGGACTCGAGATTATCAATAATATACTGGCTGTGATCTTCAATACTATTACCCTCGACCGCGCCTGGCGGCACGCGCACTGCCGCTGCCTCGCCATAATTAAAGGCACCGGCTACTGATAAAAAGTGCGCCGAATTTGGAACACCAGTTTCGCGCTGTAAGGTATTAAAGTTACCCAGAGATTTTAAGGTTGCTGAGGTGAGCACCGCACCATAGCAACTGCCCCACAAACGGTCTTTGAGCAATTCGGCGGCCTGTATGGGGCTGGCATTAATCGAGATATCAATATTACCGCCAGCATTTTCATCCAACTTTAACCAACAGGCCATGGGCATCTCGCCCTTTTTTAATTCTTTATGTAACCTGTCCCACAGGGCTAATAGACGCTCTGCACCAGATAGCCAGTTACCGGCCTGCTGATAAAATAACTCAATATCGGGCACAGGCACCGGATACTGTTTATCGCTTAGAGCTTCGCTTAATGTGTCTTCAAGCACTTCTAAGCGACCTAACCAGCCGCTGGTTTGCATGGTAATCTGTTTGGCCAGATCACGAATAACAGCGCCGACATCGCCATGGGCAAAACGGTAACGGCCTTCGGCATGATCGGATAAATCTAAATGCTCTTTTAACAGTGGGTAGGCCATTGAGACCAGTTCGGTCAACTTGCCTGCCTCTCTCTCAATGCGCGGCAACTGTTCTGACAGTGCGGTGTCTTTTTCAAAAAGTGGCGCCTGACCTTTGATCTGTTTGGGCAAACGCTCTAGCCAAGTTAGTGTGCTATTAATTTTACACTCGGCACCAAAGTGACGAATGGCGGTATCGCCCAAACGGTGGCCTTCGTCGAAAATATAAATACAGTCTTCAGGCGGAGGTAATATCGCACCACCACCCAGCGCGAGGTCGGCCATTACCAAGTCATGGTTGGCGACAATGCACTCGCTTTCCTCAAGGTCATTGCGCGCTTTAAAGAACGGGCACTGATTGACAAAGCGACAGCGTCTGCCGGTGCACTGGCGTCGATCTACGGTCAGTGCGCGCCACTCGGTATCCTGAATACGGGTTGGCCAGGAGTCTCTATCACCATCCCAGGCACCGTCATCTAAGGCTGCTGACATTTCTTTAAACAGATTTTCAGTGGCGGCATTGGGGTTAAATTGCTGTTCGTCTTCAAATAAAAACAGTCCGGCGTCTTTCGACTTCACCGCATCCAAACACTGTTCCATACGCAGATTACAGGCATAGCGGCCGCGGCCTTTTACGAGCGCACAGCTGTAATCCCAGCCGCAGGATTCTAGTAGTTCGGGTAGGTCTTTATGGATTAGCTGTTCTTGCAATGCAATGGTGCCAGTAGCAACCACCACGGTTTTTTTCAGTGCTCTGGCGATAGGCAAGGCGGCAATTAAATAGCCTACGGTTTTACCTGTACCTGTGCCGGCTTCAATCACCGCTATACGTTTATCTGGGTCATCGTTGCTAAGGCTATTAGCAATGGCCGCAACCATCTGCTTTTGACCCAGTCGCGGGCTGAGTTCGCGCGATTTTAAAAATTCGCGATAGCCCTGCTGGATAGTCTCCCGAACGTCTGCATCTAACAAAAATAAATGTCCTTATTTAGATTGATAAGCAACCTGATTGTCCACGGGCGCTGCGTAGGCATCAATAACTATTTGACGATGGTCGGCAGGTATTTGATCAATATGTGACTGGAAAGAGGTCTGAGCTTTTAACCAGTCTTCGTCTGGCCACTGCTGTTGCAATGCCTCTATGCCCTCGCTATTGCCCTGCATCTGCCAGGCAATAATATTGGTCGGAAATAGCTGGTAATGGCTCAATATTTGGCGATCCACTTCGGCGGCCAAAGTATCGGCATTTTCAAAACCCTCACCCACTGGCTGACCAAAGTTCACATGAATACGGCCCTTGTAACCCAAGATTCCTTTTTGGATGGTGTCGAGATCTTCAAATTCTTTTTTAACATAGGCAGTGCCCTGCTGGGCTGAATAAAGTTCGAGGGCCTTGTCTGCATCACAGGGATCATACTCATAGGAGATGGACACCGGGATAAGATTTAACTCACCGGTGGCTGTAGCAAAATTTTGCCCTTCGCCTTTCGACAGTGCGAGCATTTTTAGGAGTGCCGTTTCGGTGCGGTCGCAGCCATTTTTGGCGCGCCCTTCTGCCTGAGCGATCCAGATAGACACCTGCTCTTGGCTGATACTGTGGCGAATATAGCGGGACAGTTGCTTTAGAGCTTCGAGCTTTTCGCGTCTCGCGGTTGCCGAGCGCTTAACAATAAAGCTGCGATTGACGCGCATAAGATCTGCCGCAAAGGGTTTGCTTAACAGGTTGTCGCCAATGGCTATACGCACGCTGTCTTTGCCAGCCGCGAATAGGCCCTGACAGACTAGCGCTGGGTCGAGGGCGATATCGCGATGGTTGCTCATATATAAGGCGGCTTTGCACGGATCTAGATTATCTAGCCCACCAAAGCTGTAACAATCGGTAGTGGCATCAAGTACCTTGGCTAACGCTTCGCTCATATGCACTTGCAAGTCATTCACGGTCCGCATGTCGCGGGTTAGTTTACGCAGTCCCAAACGGACAAAAGGCCGTAAAAACCAAGGGCATAGCTTGGCCAGTAGAGGTACTTTGCGGCTTAGCAGAAGATCTATAAATTCGGGGTCGGCAATTAGTCGCGCTATAACAGCTGGGACTTCCGCATCGTTATAGGGACGAATATCATCAAATTCATTCATGGTTTAATTATCTTTTTTATTATTAGCGGCATTAAACCTGTCTTGAGTTGTACCAACGTACGTCGTAGGAAAACTCATCGACTTTGTCAGCTACATCCAAGACCAGTGCAAACAGTGCCATACGAACTAGAACCCCGTTGTCGGCCTGACGGAAAATTGCCAGGTTGGGGTTGTCGTCAAGATCACTGTCTAGCTCGTTTGCATCGGCCCGAGAATCTCTCGGCAAAGGATGCATTATGACGGTGTTGGGTTGGCAGTATTCGGTATAAATAGCCTGATTAAGGCGGAACTTGCCGCGGTATAAATCCGCTTCTTCTTTACTGGAGAAACGCTCTTCTTGAATTCTGGTGGAGTAGACAATATCCACATCGGCAATACTGCTGGTCAGCTCGTGAGAGACAGTTACCTGCACCCCGGCACTGCGCATATCCTCAACAATTGAATCGGGTAAGGTTAGCTCTTCAGGTGATACTAAGGTAACTTGAATACTGTTGTATAACGACAGTAGCTTGCTCAGCGAATGCACAGTGCGACCATGACGCAGATCACCAATCATGGCCACTTTAAGGCCGTCTATGGTTTGGCCTTTAGCGGCTATTTCCTGGCGAATGGTATAGAGGTCCAGCAGTGCCTGGGTGGGGTGTTCATTGGCACCATCGCCACCGTTTAACACTGGCACCCGACTGGCTGACGCAAAGTCGGCTACTGATCCCTCTTGCGGATGGCGCATACAAATGACATCGCTAAAACCGGACAGCACGCGCGCAGTGTCTTGTAATGATTCGCCTTTTACCAGTGCTGAGTTTTCAAAGCCGGCGGTTTCACGGACTTCGCCGCCCAGTAAATTAAAGGCGGAACCAAAACTCACGCGGGTTCGAGTACTGGCTTCAAAAAACATATTACCCAAAATGGCGCCTTCGAGCACGCGCGTAACTCTTTTGCGCAGGGCGTAGGGTTCCATCTGGTCGGCCACGGCGAACAGGCGTTCGACATCCTGACGTTGGAATTGGTTGATTGAAAGTATATGCGCGCCGGTAAAATTCAAACTCGTGCCTCGGGGCAAATTGATTTGGCAGATTTTAGCCCTTTTAGCCCTTTTACTCTAGCGAAAATTCTCCTGTAACCGTTACCGCCCAAGCCTTAAGTGCCTCTAATACGGCGCGTTTATCATAGGTTAGGCTACTATCAGCTAGCAGCTCTTCAATCTCAGTAGCCTGTTGCTGAAGCGTCAGGTAACCGGATGTCTCATCGGTTAACCGCCATTTACAGCTTTCCAACCAGATTTTCTGCTCATCGGCCGACAATGAGTCGGCAAAGTAGCGGGCTCGATAGTTAAACAGCATTTGGTTGTAACGCTTGTCGGCAAAATGAAAACTGTGCGCAGTAAAATCGGCGGCGCTAGCGCGGCGCACCTCGTCCAGCAGGCCTTTGTCACTATTGGGTAAGAAACCCTCATAGAGCTGTTGCTCTGCTTCGACTTTAGCGGGAAATTCCCGTTCGGCAAATACCTGTTGCAGTTTGGTTTGCAGATTAACCCCATTAAGTCGCTGCCAATTTGCCTCACAGCGCTGCATATTAATATCCAACCGCACAGCGGCTTTTTCATCAATTAGCTTATGGGTCGTCACCACTGGCGCCTTATTGATATGCACGACTTTTAGTGGAATACGCTCAGTGCCCGCAGGCAGATCGACCGCGGCGGTATATACACGACGCTGAATTTCTTCAGCATCCGAACTAATAAGAGCTTCGGGATCCGCGGATAAATCAAAACAGATAATGCCATTGTTATTAGTCGGATGTTTAGCCAGTGGCATCATGACGGCGCCGTACATATGGGCCTTGTCGAGCATGCCAGAAATATGAAAAAACGGTTTTCTCTCCTGTAGATTAAGCATTTCGGCAATGGCTTTTTTACCGCGATTATTCACCACATAATCAAAAAGACGCGGTTGCTTTTGTTTTACTAACTTGGCCATGGCAATGGTGGCGGTCACATCCGACAGCGCGTCATGGGCTGCCGCATGCTCGATACCATTAGCGGCGGTAAGATGCTCTAACTTAAAACTAGGGCGACCCGGCTCATGGTCTGGCCATTCGATACCATCGGGGCGCAGCGCTCGCGTTAGGCGCATCATGTCGATAATATCCCAGCGGGAATTGCCGTTTTTCCATTCCCGCTGGTAGGGATCATAAAAATTTCGATAAAGCGCATAGCGACTGACTTCGTCATCAAAGCGAATACTGTTATAGCCGACACCACAGGTACCGGGTAGGGCCAACTGCTGATGAATGGCCTCGATAAACTGCGGCTCTGGCAGCCCATGCTCTAGTGCGTGCTGAGGGGTAATTCCGGTAATCAGGCAGGCCTGCGGCGCTGGTAAAATATCTTTTTGTGGCTGGCAATAGATCACCAATGGCTCGCCAATCACATTGAGATTTTCGTCGGTCCGCAAACCTGCAAACTGTGAGGGCCGATCTTTGGAGGGGTCTACACCAAAGGTTTCATAGTCGTGCCAGTAGAATGTAGTGCTCAAGGTATCTATCCCTATCTCGATGTCTTGGATTTATTATAGGCTAAAAAAAACGGCGCCAATAGGCGCCGTTTCAATTCTGCTTTTTGCTATTTCTAAGCTTTGATCAGTCGACCACTACCTCAGAAAAAGACATTTCTCCAACAACGCGGCGGTTGCGCGCACGACCATCGTCAGTGTCGTTGCTATCAATAGGTCGGCTTTCACCGTAACCAATAGCAGAGATACGAGAGGCGGCTATACCATAGTCAGCAGCCAGCTTTGCTTTCACCGCTTTGGCACGGCGGTCAGACAAATCGGCATTGTAGTCATCAGAACCGCGGCTGTCGGTATGACCTTCTAGCACTAATTCGATATCCTCGTAAGTACTCATAGCTGCGGCAATGGCTTCAAGTTGATCACCATAAACGGCCAGCACTGTGTCTTTGTTAAATTCGAATTCAACATTTAGACGAATAGTAATAGTGCGAACTTCTGGCTCTTCTACAACCACTGGCTCTGGTGCAGCAACAGGCGCTAGTGCTGGAGCAGATTCTTTACCAAACATATGGTTCAGAGACAGTTGCATGCCTATATCTTCGCCATCTTCATCATGACCAAGCATGCCGCGAACATCTGCGCGGAACTGGACATTGTCGTTGAGCATGGTACCCAGACCCAAACCAGCCACAAGCTGTATCGACTTATCATCGTGACCCGCCACCAAGTTGCTGGCATTGTCAAAGTTATATTGATTTATACCAACCAGTGCATAGGGGCGCCAGTTTGCAGCTTCGCTACCCATCCACAGCAGTCCTGTAAGACTGGTGACATCAATGTCATCATGGCCAACATTGACGCCATGGCCTAACTCAAGTGCCATGTTGTCACCAAATTGTTTGCCAATTTGCAGGCCTGCCTGAGAGCCCTGAAAATCATCTGTAATAGCATGCCCGCTATCCAGATCGTAGTATCCTAATGTTCCACCTAAGTACCAGCTATCCGAAGCGACAGCAGCACCAGATGCTAAAATCATCAATGTGCCAATGACAGAATGAACAGATTTCATAGTATTTCCCTTTAAATAAATTTAA
>ENA-OQVM01002503-OQVM01002503.1-marine-metagenome-genome-assembly--contig:-NODE-2503-length-21377-cov-4.846526_pt1 | contig 21377 bp, 11 predicted proteins | sample MGYA00237776_ERZ505498 | MGnify/ENA primary metagenome ERZ505498 (study PRJEB26159, sample SAMN06265151) | marine metagenome | isolation source: Helgoland LTER site | place: Germany:Helgoland, sampling... | reverse complement strand
CGCTATCATCTGCTACATTGCGGGTGAAGCTAACCGCCAGGTAGTCGTAGTTGGCGAGTGTGCCGGTCGAGGTCAGGAGGAAATTGGCGTTAGCCTGCGTACCATCATTAGTTAAGCTGAGGCTAATGTTGTTCATCGTAATGGCGCGTGAGCCAGCGTTAGAGCTATTACCTGCGGCCAGTACCGAGCCATCTTTCAGATTGTATCTGGTGAAGTCATCATATTCAGTAGGTGTTAATGCGCCCCAGGAGTTGCCTTCCTGCCCAAAGAGGTCGGCAACCACGGTGCTTGCCGTGGAATTGACATCCACAAAACCCCAGACATGTATGTAGAGATCGTCTACGCCACTGCCTGCTTCGGCGCCCCATGCGGAATAGTTGAAGGACAGGTTGAGCATATGCTCGTTGGTCAAACCCGCACCGGAAAGGTCCAGCATTTTCAGAAATGGACCCTCGGCAGCATTACCATCATTGCCGGTGGGAGTTCCCGTGGCACCGTTGTATACCCAGGTATTGCCCACGCCATGGGTCCAACCACTATTAGTATTGGCCTGCCAGAGGGTGTCATCCCGCACAGCCACTCCATCACCTTCATCGAGCACATTACCCGCACCTTCACCAAATGTGGTAGTGTAGATGGGGGTGTAGGTGATTGCAGCCTGGGTGTCTGTTGTTATCGCGGCCAGGGCAGCAAGCGTGCCAACGACAAGGGATTTTTGGAGTCTAGTTTTGATGTGGTTTTTCATAACAATGGTTGGTGTGTTTATTTTTATGTTAGGGGGCTATCTAGGTATGGATATGTTAGAAGTGATTGGCTTTGTATGAGTTATTGCGTAGGTGCTTATTTATGCTTTTGGCAGCTGCGCGTGATTAGCAAATCACTTTATGTCCTTCAGCATAAGTATTTTTTACAAATAAGCAAGGCAAAAACCGAGGATCCTGTTAATTATTGTAAATATTACACTTTTATTGAGTAATTATGTCCTCCCGCAGCTTAAATCAGGGTTTTTTGGGAGTTTGAAGCCGCTGCGCGGCTGTTCTTGGTTCCTCGTTCTTTGTTCTTAGTTGAACGTCGCAACGAGGTTAAGCGGCTAAGCGGCTCTAGCGGGCGTAAAATGCATGGCCGGGGAGGCGTTTGGTTTTTTGGCTGTAGCCGAAGAGGTTTTGCTGGTCAGCGGGAACGGGGATGGGGCTGATGGTGAGCTCTTCCTGGCTGAGTTCAAAGAGGGGCTTGGCAGTGAGGGTGGCGTGATCGCCTTTGTTGAGTGGCAGGGTGAAGGAGCCGTCGGGGTTTTTGCTGACCCGGTCACCGGTGGCGGGCGTGCCGTTGATGGCGATGTTCGGGTTGGCGATATCGGTGATGATTCTGCAGGGTTTGCCGGCAAGGCTCTCGATGTGAACGAATTGAGTCAGGCCGGCCTGGCGTTTGGCCGAGACGAGGAAGGCACCCTGGCCACGGAGCTGGTGGAAGGCGAGATCGGGCCAGACCTTGGGGCAGGCGGGCAGCACACGTATGACGTTGTCCTTGCGGCCCCAGCTCTGCAGGAGCATGTCGTGCAGGGCGGTGCAGAAGGAGAGCGGGCTCTCGATGACGGGGTTGCCCTCGGCATACATGGTGGTGGGGGAGACGTTCTTGTGATCGATGAGGAAGTCGAGGTAGTGGTAGGCTTTTTCCGCGTCTCCGAGCCAGGCATACATGGAGGCGGCTCCGGTGGCTGTGTATCCTGTAGCTGCCATTGCCTGGACCTTAATCCCGCTATTCAGGGTAACGTCGAGCCAGTGGTCGAGTGAGGTTTTGAGCAGTTGTTTGCCCTCTGGGCTGTCCGGGGTAAGCACGGCCAGTGGGTAGTAGGGTAGTAGATGGGAGTAGTGGCGGTGGGGTTTCTCAAAGGGGGTGTTCTTGGCAATGCGCAGGCCGTTCTCGTCAACGGAGAAGTCGGGGAGGGTGTCGAGGATGTGCTGCCACTTGGGGGTGAGCGGGTCGTTGAGGCTGAATTGGGTGTCGATGTCGACGAGGGTCTGTGCGGTCCAGCGCAGCAGGCCGATGGTGAAGTTACAGTTCTCGTCCCAGGGGCCAGGGTATTCGGGAGACCATGATTTGGGTAAATTTAAGACCCCTTTGAGAGGAGCGGCATCGTTGTCGGCGAGCCAGTCAGCGGGCAGGGCTTTCTGCTCAATGAGCCAGTTCAAGTAGCTGTTCATGACCTGACGCAGCAGGGGGAAGAATTTCTCACGCAGGCGCTGATCATCAGCGGCGAACTGGCAGTGGAGCCAGTAGTTGTGCATGACCCAGGCGAGCATGTCGGGGTTTTTGCCTGCGTTATTGCCGAGCATGTCTTGGGGGAAGCAGGTGCTGACGGCGGCGCTGTCCTGCCAGTGCTCGGGGGTGTTTTTGAGCAGGTTGGCGCGGTATTTGTCGATGTTGTTGGGCAGGGAGGCACCCAGTGAGAGGCGGTTGGAGGTGAGGTGGGTCCAGTATTGGAGCTGGACGTTGAGATCGCCCCAGACCATGGGCCAGAAGGTGTAGTGATACCAGGGGCCCATGAGGTCGAGGATGGGCCCGTTCTCGCGCATGGCGGAGCCGAGCTTGTACATCTGGATCCAGTAGAAGGCTTCCTTCTCGGGGTCATTCAAGGTGATAAAGCTCTGTGGGTAGTAGTCCTGCCACCACTGGTAGTGGCTGGGAAAGAAGGAGTTGGACTTGAGGTCCTGTTGCGCTTTTTTGATGCTGTTGGTGCTAACTTCGAGGCTGTTTTTCTCGGGGAATGAGTGGTGGACGGAGGTGAGCAAAATTTGTTCAGCAGCTGGGTCTCCGCTGATGCTCCAGCTGGTGGTGGTTTCACCGCGGTGTTGGTAGAGAACCTGCTTGCAGTGATGAACACTATTGGATGAACCTTGCCCTGCGAGCCCTCGGCCGGTGACACCCCATGTCGGCTTGGGGGGCAAAGGATAGGGGGCTTCTCTGAGTGTTTTCCAGCTCGGGGGACCGCCTCCGGCATCGAGGGTGGCGCGGGAAGATGAGAAGGGCACTTCAGGCAGCCATTTGATGGAGATGGACTCACTCTTGGAGGCGGTAGTCTTGAAGTAAACAGCATCTTGGGTGCTGTGGCTGAGTGCGTGGATGGCGTATTCTCCCTGATCGGTGGTGATGGTGCCGGTGAGCTCAGCTTTGTAGAGGTTCAGGCGCAGATTAGTGGAGGTGATCTTGCCTTGGGCGCTGATCTGGAAGCGTCCCAGCGGTAGGCGTCCACGGTAGATCCAGAGGTGGTCATCGCCATCTACCGGCAGGCGGTGGTCATAGTAGTCGTGGCGGCCGAGGTGCAGCGAGATGGCGTTAGCTGGGTCACTTTTGTGTTGGTAGAAAAGGAAACCGATGTTGCCGTTGCCTGAGTAGGGGGAGACTTCCCAGCGGTGTGGGGTTTGGTCCCAGATCATGTCGTGCTGGCTGAGGAAGGTGGCGTAGTCGATGTTGGCGACAGGGGATTTAGCCTGGGGAGGGGATTTGGCCTGGGGAGGGGATTGGGCGGTAACGCTGCTCAGTAGAATGGGGGCGAGGGTCGCGATCGTGAGACCTTTGATGATGTGTGGCAGTGATGACATGGGGGCAATGGAGAATGGAAGAAGGGGAGGATGATGATACGAAGAATGGTGGGTTTGTCCATCACGTGAATAGGGGAGGGCCGCCGCCTGCGGCGGAATGGTGAATGTTGAATAGTGAATGTTGAATTCAAGTATGAGGGATTCACGAAGCCTGATATGGGATCACGCCAAGACGCTAAGGCGCTAAGGAATCCGTTGGATAATAAAAAAGCCCTCCGTTTGAAGGGCAGGGGTTTTTGAAATTGGAGCGGGTGATGGATTGACTTCACTCCGTTCAGTCTATGCTGATTTGTAGGAATCCTCCTCCGGATTCCTGATATGATGGATTTCCGTGATGCACGGCACTGCGCTTTGCTTCGTTGTGCGTTGCCTTCGCCCGGCTCAGGCTGTGTTGGTTTCGCAAAATCCTCCACCGGAAACTTGGGATATTGGATTGCCGCGATGCGCGGCACGTTGTTGTGCGTTGCCTTCGCTCCGCTCAGGCTATGCTGGTTTCGCAAAATCCTCCTCCGGATTTTGCTGGGTGTATATTTCCCGCGATACGCGGGGCTGCGCCGTGCGTTCGAACCAAGGTTCTCATCTCATCACCCGCCAAATAAAAAGCCCCCCGCGGTGCGGAGGGCTTTTTAGAAATTGGAGCGGGTGATGAGATTCGAACTCACGACATTCTCGTTGGCAACGAGATGCTCTACCACTGAGCTACACCCGCATAGAGTGTGTTGTTTTGCGCCGGATACGAGATCTTGACGCGCGATCTGTTTACACTCTGATTAGTTGCTGACAAGTGATTTTTCCTAAAAAATGCAAATTTTGCGACTTGGTGTTTGGAATTTTGGAAATCGAAATTAAAGAACCTGCATGGACATTCTTAGCGAGATCATGGAGCACAAGCGTGGTGAGGTGGAGGCGGTTTTGCCTCAGCTGGAAAAATACCGTGCTGCTGCGCTGGCAAGAAATGATTTTGGTGGCTTCAGGGCGGCGCTCGATCTTGGGCCTGATCGGCTCAGCATTATTGCGGAGGTGAAGCATGCATCACCCTCAGCTGGGGTGATCGATCCTGACTTTGATCCTCTGCGCCAGGCAAGGATGTATCTCGATGGTGGGGCAAGCTGTATGTCGGTGTTGACGGATGAAAAATACTTCAAGGGCTCTCTGGCGGATCTAACGAAGATTTCACCGATTGCTAATATCCCCTTGCTGAGAAAGGATTTTATTCGTCACGAGATTCAGATTTACGAGGCGATCATTGCTGGGGCGGATGCGGTCCTGCTGATTGTGGCGGCACTTGATGATGAGACTTTGAAGCGTCTTTATAAGGTGGCGCGTGATTTCCAGTTGGATGTCTTGGTGGAGGTGCACGATATGCCAGAGATGGAACGTGCGCTTGATCTGGGTGCTGATCTTATAGGCATTAATAATCGCAATCTTAAGACGTTCAAAACAGATCTGGCGACCACGGAGCAGTTGGCCGATGAGGTGGGGGACGATGTGCTGTTAGTCAGTGAGTCTGGCATCAAAACGACGGCGGACTGCCTGCGGGTGCTGGAGGCGGGTGCGAATGCGATCCTGGTGGGTGAGACGCTGATGCGTGCTAACAATCCTGCTGAGACGATGCAGCAGTGGCTCGACATTAGATTGCGCTGATTGATCGGGCTATTTGATTTTCAAATAGAGTGCCGACATGGCGGGGAGCTCGCCAATGAGTAAGCCGTCACTGGGTAGGTCTTTGGCTACGGCTTTCCATTTTTGCTGGCTGCCGAGGGTGTCTGCAAAGGTGAGGGACTTTTTGTTTTGATGCTTGCGCGATAACCAGCTGAGGGCGTCATCGGGAATCTGAATGGAAACATCGTGCAGTGACTCTGCGGGGTTGAGGTTGGCGACGACGAGGAAGGCCTGAGCACTGCGCTCATCACGGCGCATGAAGCTGTAGAGCCAATGCCCTGATGGTTCTTCGCCATGGATGCGGCCATAGTTGGCATTGCTTTGGTTGGCGTGGTTGAGGCCGTAAAAATCACCGTGGGTAAAGGCGGGCTCAGCGCAGGTTTTGAGAAGTTTGGCGTAGAAGTGACGTAGGTCTTTTTGTTCTGCGCTGAGTGCGCTCTCGTTGTAGCGGTGTTGGTTCACCCAGGGGATGAGGGAGGGTAGGCAGCCGTAGTCAAAAATACTGCTGCGGCCGTCGTCTCCGCTGAAGCCTTCAGCGCCGTTTGCGGCTTCGCCGGTTTCTTGGCCGGAGTAGAGCATGATTGGCCCTCGGCCGAGTCCGTAGAGGATGGCGGAGACGGGCTTGCCGATGTCCATGCCGCTTGCAGCCCAGTTTCCTTTGGAGGCGAGGCGGACTTCGTCGTGATTTTCCGCGTAGCGTAGGGAGTGGTGAAAACGATCCGCAAAGCAGTTGGCGGCGCTATCAATGTCATTGGCCCAATGCTGTCCTTCTACGGTTGATTTGATGGTGGAGTAGGTGGGGTCATCGTAAACGGCATCAAAGCCACATTCGATCAGCTCATCAAGGACGTTGCCCTCGGTGAGTTTGGCGGGGTCATTATCGTAGGCCTCTGCCATAAAAAAGACCTGAGCATCACGCTTAGTGCAGCGCTCAATTTGCCAGCTCCAGTATGCCATGGGAATCATGTGGGCCATGTCTACTCGGAAGCCGTCGACTCCCATTTCTTGCCAGTAGGATAAGATGGCGTCCATCTTGCGCCAGGTGTCGGGCGTGTCTTGCGGTGCTGTGCCCGGCTCGGGTAGTGGGTGAAGGTCGTCACGCGGGGGGCCTACGGTGAAGTCATGGCCGTAGTTGAGTTTGATGGTTTCATACCAATCATGGATTGAGGGAGTCCATGAGATGGCGTTGTTGCCAGTAACACGGCCAAACTCGCTTTCAGCTTCGTAGGGGACAGGGCCATGGCTGCTGGGAAGTTTGAGCGGGGCGCCTCCTCCCGGGTGGAGTTCGCCGAGATAATAGAAGTTGTTATTAGGGTCGAAGAATTTGCCGGTGTCGTCATTTCTGCCAAAGGAGAGTTCGGGGCGTATGTCGCTGGAGTAGGAGCGTGCTACGTGGTTAGGGACAAAGTCGATGATGGTTTTGAGGCCACGTTTTTTGATGCGCTTGAGAAGGGCTTTGAATTCATCAAGCCGCTTGGTGGGGTCGGTGGCGTAGTCGGGGCAAACGTCAAAGTAATCACGGATGGCGTAGGGCGATCCGGCTTTACCTTTAAGAAGCAGTGGGCTGTCAGCGGGGCGCTCAGGGTAGGCGGTGGAGCTGGCTTGTTCGAGTATCCCGGTAAGCCATAGGTGGGTGATGCCGAGCTTGCGCAGCGATGTGAGGGCGGCGTCATTGATGTCGGCAAATTTACCGCAGCCGTTTTCAGCGAGGGTGCCATTGACTTTGGGGGTCTCATTGGTGTTGCCGAAATGGCGTACCATGAGTTGGTAAATATGCGGTCTGGTTGGATGATGCACGTTTAGATACTGGTTTGCATTGGCAGGATTGCAAGGCGGGGCTGATGCATTCTGGTGGTGATGAGTTTAGTTCATCTCAAGCCAGCTGTTGAGAATTTCAACGGCGGCGGCTTGGTCGATAATCTGCTTCTGGTGCTTGGCGTTTTTTCCTGCCTGATGAAGTTTTTCTGCTGCGGCTACAGTGGTCAGGGTTTCATCACAATAGTGCAGCGGGATTTCGGGTAGTCGTTGGTGAAGCTTATCACCAAAGGCGCGGACTTTTTTTGCGGCGTCTCCTTCGCTGCCGTCCATGCGGAGGGGTAATCCTAAGACGAGCTGCTTGACCTGGCGCTGGCTGACAAGCTCTGCGATGCGCTCAATGGGGTAGCCGTCCTTGACCTGAATGGTTTCCACGGGATGAGCCATGATGCCGATAGGATCGGTAGCGGCAATGCCGATGCGGGCGTCACCGTGATCAATCGCCAAAATAGGGTGCTCGTCATTCATGTTAGAGTAATTCGTCAGGGAGCTGGCTGCCGAGGTTTTTGATATTATCGGCCTGGTGTCTGTTGGCAATGAGCAGGGCGTCATCGGTCTGCACGACGATAAGGTCATCGACTCCTAAGAGGGCGACTTTGCTGCCTGGGCGCGCATTAAAGACGATGTTATTTTCTGAGTCGATCTCGGCGAGCTCGGTGTTGGTTTGATTGTTGTCACCCTGGGTGTCGAGATACTTTGCCACTGAGAGCCATGAGCCAACATCGTCCCAGTCGAAGGTGGCTTCAATGTTAAGCACGCGGGAGGCACTTTCCATCAGGGCGTAGTCGATCGATATCGGTGTCAAGGTGGGGAACTTATCGGCGACGGTCTGGAGCACATTTGTCGATTGACCAATTTCTGTGATAAAGTCAGCCAGCTCTGGGGTGTGTTGGGTGAGCTCGTCGATGACGGTTTTGACCGACCAGATAAACATGCCGGCGTTCCAGGCGAAGTTGCCTTGTGCGAGGAATGTCTCGGCCAGTTCTGGGTCGGGTTTTTCCCGAAAGCGAGTTACCTCAGACGGTGCGTTGTCTAGGGCGGGGCCGTCGATGTTGGCGATTTCACCACGTTCGATATAACCAAAAGCTGGACAGGCCCAGGTGGGTTTGATGCCGACGGTGACCAGTGCTGCGTTATTCGCGGCGGCGCTCATGGCATCACGCATGACGGATTGATAGGCTGCGGTGTCATTGATGAGCTGATCGGAGGGTAGCACGATCATGGTGGCGTTCGGGTTACGCGCTGCGATGAGGCCAACTCCGAGTGCAACTGCTGGAGCGGTGTCACGCTTGGCGGGTTCTGCGAAGATGTTTTCCGCGGGTAGCTCAGAGGCAACTTCACGCACGGCTTGCTCCTGCAGGGCATTGGTAAGGATGAGGATGTTTTCCTTGGGGATGAGTCCTTCAAGCCGGCTGATGGTTTGGTTCAGTAGCGTGGCTTCACCAAAGAGGTTGAGCAGCTGTTTGGGTTTGGCATTTCTCGATAAGGGCCAAAAGCGAGTGCCACTGCCGCCGGCAAGTATCAGTGCATACTGATTGGAGTTTGGGTGGGAGTTAAGCTCGGTGCTTGTGCTAGTCATGCTGCTCATGGATCAGAGAATGGGAGAGAATTTCTCGATGAAAAAGGAGAAACGATTAAATTAATCAACATTTAAAAGGATTTGCGCTTTTCTCAGAAAAATCAGAGGGTAGAATGAATTTATGGCACAAGAGCACTCTGACAAAAACTGGATTGAAACCAGCGCATCGTTTGCGCCCGCTATGTTGGGCGCTGCAGCAGGCGTATTCCTAGGCGACCTTATGCACCGTGATACTCGCAGGCCGGTGGCTTTGACCCTTGCCGCGCTCGGGGCAGCCGCTTTGGCACCAACGATCGTTGAGCTGGTTGCTGATAAGGTGAACGGCCCCGAAAGCAATCGAGGATCAAAACGCACATTGCGTAACATCCGTGATGCCGGCATCGCGACTGACGAATTTGCTGATCTCGAAGACGAAATCGGCGAGCAGATGTTTATCGGCTAGTTTCCTTTTTTGGTTTTGAAGTTCTGCTTCATCACTCGCTAGATCATTCATTAATGCGCGTCTTATTGACAGGCTCCACCGGTAGACTCGGTGGAGCTTTTTTGTCTCTCTGGGGTAAGGATCCTGAGATCAGCTTGGTCTCTCCAGGTAGGCAGGAATTGGATCTCTCCGAGCCTGAACATGTCAGATCTTTTTTGCGCGAGGCTGAGTTTGATTTACTTGTTAATCCGGCCGCGATTACCGGATTGGAGGAGTGCTTGGATCATCCTGAGCTTGCCCAGCGGGTGAATGTTGATGCGCCGCGGGTGATGGCGGAGGTGTGTTTAGAAAAGTCAGCCAAGCTGGTTCATTTTAGTACGGACTATGTCTTTTCTGGCGAGCAGCCGGGGATGAAAACCGAAGAGGATGCCACGGGGGCGGTGAATGTTTACGGGGTGAGTAAATGCGCGGGTGAGTCTGCGGTTCTTGCGGCTAATGAGGATGCCTTGGTTGCACGCGTCTCATGGTTGTTTGGCCCAAGCTCTGAGCAGCGACCTTCTCATTTTGACCATGTGCTTCAACGAGCTGTTTTAGGTGAAAAACAACATTTGATTAGTGATAAGTTTTCCATGCCAACCTTGACGCATGATGTGGTTCAATGGGTTGGTTTGTTACTTGAGGCTAATGCTTCGGGTATTTATCACCTGTGTAACCGTGGCGAGCCAGAGAGTTGGTATAGCTATGCGGTGGAGGTGTGCCGTTTGGCTGGTGGTTTTGGTGATGATGTGGACCTGGATGATCTGGTGGCAACGGCTTTGGCAGATGCTGGTTTTTTTAGAGAGAGGCGACCGGTGCACACCACGATGCTGCCTGCTAGAATGATGGCTGAGGGGATCGCGACTCCGCGACACTGGCTAGATGCCGCCGAGGCCTACTTGAAAATGCGTTGACCGCGATGGCGGGCAAGGGCAGAGTGTTTACTATGAAAACTGTTCGATTCGTTCGATTCCTTGTGCCGTTGGTTTCAGCGCTCATCTGGTGTAGCTTGGTGAGTTGTAATAATGACCATCGGCCAAGCAGCGGAGGTCGTGGCTGGTCTGGCCCTCCCCGGGCGATCCCTGCCGACGAGCTTGATGATTATGGTCCGGATTTTACCCCGGGTAGTTATTTGCAGACCATCAACCCGAGCTCACCTTTTTTTATGAGCTTTCCAAGGATTGAAGATCAGCCTTACAAATTATTGCCTGATTCCACCGAGGTGAAGGTGGTCTCGCTCAAAGGCTCTTATGCCAAGGTGGAGGTGGTTCGTAGCGGTGAAGTGGGCTATGTGCCATCTATCATGCTCGGGGAGAAGCGTTTGTCTAATCAAGTTCCGCTTACTCCCACTACCAATGACAATACTAATAATAAGGAGCTGACACCTGACATCAGTCCTGAGCTGGTAGACCCCAGTAGACCTGCGGAATAAGGTAGGTTGAAACCCAAGCTGGCATGGCTTCCCAAGTATGAGTGATCAATTTTCTGAGTTTGGTAAACGCCTCTGCATGGGTAGTGGTATTGAGGAGCTAATGGATGATCTGGGCAATGCCCTTGTCTCTGGCGGTCCGGATGTGCGTATGCTTGGCGGTGGTCAGCCAGCGCATATTCCCGAGGTGAATGCACTCTGGCGGCGTAGGCTCGAGGAGATTATGGCATCGCCAGGTGGTCTGGAGAAGATGCTCTCCAACTATGATCCGCCCCGAGGTAATCCGCTCTTTCTCGATTCTATTGCGGCTTTGTTTAGAGAAAGTTTTGGCTGGGATATCAGTGCTAAAAATATCGCTATCACGGCCGGTGGGCAAACGGCCTTCTTTTTTCTCTTTAATGCCCTTGCCGGTAAATTCAAGGATGGCTCACGTAAAAAGATTCTGCTGCCGCTTGTGCCCGAATATATTGGTTACGCCAATCAGTCTGTCAGTGATGATATCTTCTGTGCATGTAAACCGCTGATCCAAAAGATCGGAGATCACGATTTTAAGTATCGGGTCGATTTTGAAAACCTGCGGGTCGATGACGATATTGCGGCAATTTGCGTATCACGCCCGACAAACCCGACTGGCAATGTGCTGACTGATAATGAGATTTCTCAGCTCAGTGATCTGGCCGAGAAGCATGATATCCCACTCATTATCGATAACGCTTATGGGGCGCCATTTCCCAATATTATTTTCACTGAGGCGACGCCGGTCTGGAATGAACACACGATACTGACGCTGAGCTTGTCAAAAATAGGATTGCCGGGAACGCGCACGGGCATCGTGATTGCCAGTGAGGAGATCGCTTCGGCAGTATCTTCAATGAGTGCGATTGTGGGTCTGGCCAACGGTAATATTGGACAGGCGATCATGGAGCCGCTGATCCGCAGTGGTGAGATCCTTAAGCTGAGTAGTGAGGTGGTGCGCCCTTATTATGTGGAAAAATCCCGCCAGGCGCGTGCATGGGTGGCTGAGGAGTTTGATGCCAAGCTGCCGTATCGCGTTCATCTCAGTGAGGGAGCTTTGTTCCTGTGGCTCTGGTTTGAGGGCATGCCCATTACCTCAGGCGAGCTCTACGAACGACTCAAGAAGCGCGGGGTGCTCATTGTTTCCGGGCATTATTTCTTTTTTGGGGACGATGATGTTGATGCGTGGCCGCACCGGCACGAGTGTATTCGTATGACATTCACCATGGATGAGCGCACCGTTCACGAGGGCATTAAGATCATTGCGCAAGAGGTAGCGGCGGCTTACGCCGAGGTTTAAGCTACTTAAGCTGATAATTCGTGATTGCAATTTCCTCGAAATGAAGGAGTGTGCGCGTCCTTTCCGGCCCGTTTTTTAGATGGCAGGGAATAAACACCTGACAGCCATGACTGAAAAGATTCGAAATATTGCGATTATTGCCCACGTTGACCACGGCAAGACGACCCTCGTCGACGAGCTGCTTAAGGCGGGAGGCGCCTATGGTGAACACCAGAAGGCCGGCGAGCGCGCCATGGACTCGATGGATCTTGAACGGGAAAAAGGCATTACCATCAAGGCGAAGAACACCTCGGTGAAGTGGGGTGAATACACCATCAACATCGTTGATACTCCTGGTCACGCTGACTTCGGCGGCGAGGTGGAGCGAGTCATGAAGATGGTGGATGGCGTTTTACTTCTTGTCGATGCCCATGATGGACCACAGGCACAAACACGTTTCGTTCTGCGTAAGGCACTGCAGCAGGGGCTGACGCCGATCGTGGTCGTTAACAAGATCGACCGTGAACACAGCGACCCTCTGGGCGTGCACGACCGCGTGTTGGAGCTCTTCCTTGAGCTTGAGGCGAACGAAGAGCAATTTGAAGCACCCTTTGTTTATGGATCCGCCAAGAATGGATTTTTTGTCAAATCACTGGATGACGATCAGAAGGATGTCATCCCCCTGCTGGAAACAATCGTTGAACATGTGTCCGCTCCTGACTCTGATCCTGATGCACCGTTTAAAATGCTGGCATCCAATATTTCTTGGGATGATTACGTCGGCCGGGTGGCACTGGGCAAAGTGCAGAGTGGCTCCGTGAAAAAGGGCGACAGTATTTTCCGTCTCACGAAGGAAGGCAAGACGGAGCGCGGTAAGGTGACCAAGGTCTTTGAATATAGCAGTCTTTCCAACCAAGAATCCGCTGAAGGTTTCGCAGGCAATATCGTTGGTGTCGCTGGTTTTGAGGATATTGACATCGGGGAAACTCTCTCCGCTGACTCCGAGGCAGAAGCATTGCCTTTTGTTTCCATCGATCCTCCTACCGTGCAGATGCAGTTTTCCATCAATGATGGCCCATACGGTGGTCGTGAAGGCAAGCATGTTACTTCACGTGCGATCCATGACCGCTTACACCGCGAGGTAAAGACCAACGTGTCTATCGAGGTATCTGATACCGACCAGGCAGGTGTCTTTGAAGTCGCTGCCCGCGGAGCGATGCAGATCTCAGTGCTGGTTGAAACGATGCGCCGTGAAGGTTATGAGATGCTTGTTTCCCGCCCGATGGTCATTACCAAGAAGGGTGAAAACGGCGGCGTTGAGGAGCCTTTTGAAACTCTCTTTGTCGAGGTGCCAGAAGAATACACTGGGGGAGTGATGAAAACCTTGGCAAACCGCCGTGCCCGTATCGAAGACATGGGCAGTAATGCGCATGGCGCTACGATCGAGGCGACAATTTCTACCCGTGGATTGATTGGTTTTGAGTTTGAGCTTTTGAACCTCACCAGTGGTCATGGTGTCATGTCTCACTTGTTTAAGGAATACGCACCACACTGTGGTGAGATCACCACTCGTAATACTGGCACGCTGGTTAGTATGAGCACAGGAACTGCGATGGCTTACTCGCTGCTGCCTCTAGAGGAGCGTGGCAAACTCTTTGTCGCTCCTGGTGATGAAGTTTACGAGGGTCAGATCATTGGAGAAAACCCAAGAAAAGACGACCTGCCTGTGAATCCAGTGAAGGCAAAGAGCCTGACCAACCACCGCTCTGCCACTAAGGGAATCACTGTAGGCTTGGCACCTCCTATTAAGATGTCGCTTGAGCGCGCTATCGAATACATTGCTGGTGATGAGCTTCTCGAGGCAACGCCAAGTCACTTACGTATCCGTAAGCGTATTCTCGATCCACACGAGCGCAAGCGTGCTGAAAAATCTCGCAAGGCGGAGGCTGGCTTGTAAGTGGTCAGTTGAGCGCCCTTTGGACCTATCTGGAGGGGCGGGAAGATCTAGAATGGGCTACCTCCATTTCTGGTAAAGGCGCCAATCTTTCTCCGCTTGGCCAAGATTCTTGTGACCTAGCTTGTGATACACGTAGACTCTTTTTTTGAGTAAATCAGGATCGTTGAAGGGGAAATCAGGTTCGCTATCCAATAGTACAGGAAGCAGCTCCTTTGCCTCAAGTCGTGAAGCTAGAGAGTATCTTAGCGACGTTCTCGCATCCTTCATTAAGTGGGTGTCAAACGGCTGCTTCAGGAGAGCCAGAAGCTCAGCCTCTCTCCCTTTAAGTCGATCAGGAGAGGATTCGATTCTTTGATTGATCATGAGTAGGCAATTTTCTACAGCTAGGAAATTGGGTAGATGCCAAACCTTGCTCCTAATCGTCTTGATCAGATCAATCATTTCTAATTCCTCGTTTTTTTTGTCATCGATTACCCAGAAGTATTCCAACCGAGCAATCCTGTAGTCAAGAGGCATGCGGTCCTTAAATTGCTCACAGTATTCAAGGCAACGAGCATTGCCAGCTCTGGCGAGTGCGCGGGCCCAGAGCGCCTCTTCCCCTACGTTGAGTGATTCGAATACGTAGTCTTCATTCCTTCTAACGACTTTGGTTAGTTGGCTGCATAATTTGTACCGGTTAAGGGCAGAGGTGCCATCAAACCAGCTTGCATCTTCCCAAGTTGATGGATCACGCCTTAGTGTTCTTGCGGTGTGAGCCATGGAGTAGTTGAAGCGCACCGTGCTGATGGGGGCATCAGTGGCTTCTACCATGAGGCCGGTGCTGATGGATTGCTTGAGTATTTCTTGAATCGGACTGGTTCGGTCGGTGCCGCCAGTTCTTGCGGTTTGAAACTCAAGAAGGTTACGATCGTCGGTGTTGATCAGCGGTAGTTTTTTAGCCATCAGGCTGACATAATCTGAGTTGGCAACACTGTGTGCGAGTAGTCCCTCAATTGAATTTGTGCCCCATGAGCGGTTGGCTCCGAGATTGTAGGGGTATTCGTTGAGTTTGCGGCTTATGGTGTCAACGGCTAAGGCTTTTCTGCTCTTGAAGCAGACAAAAACAAGGTCGTTCTGGATGGTTTCATAAATGCAGACTTGAGGGAAGACTGAGCGTAAAGTCGCTAATATTAAGTGCACACTCTCGAGCTTGATTTCATAGGCCTGTAGCCACTGAGAGAAAACGCCATCTTCATTTAATCGTTGTGAAACGGTTTGATAGTATTCTTGGGTGTAGAGATTGGCGACTCCGGCCCGCTGCGGGTTTGATGGCTCCGATACGATGACGTCGTACTTTTTCTCGTTGAGTGTTAAGAGGCTTTCACGGGCATCACCAAGGACGATGTTTACCTTAGGGTTGTTAGTGGCGTCATGATTGACTGAAGCATAATACGAAGCGCATTTAATAATGTGGGGTTCTAGTTCATAAACATCGAGCGTTTTCACACTCTTCACCTCAGCTAGCCAGCCGGCAGACATTCCCGTTCCCAAGCCGATCACGCAGGTGTTTTCTGGGTTACCATGGTGAAGTAGGGCAGGTAGCAAGCTGCACATGACTTGAGATCCGGAATCAAAAAGTGCAGTGCCATCAACTTTGCCGTTATTGAGGAGGGCTAAATCATCGTCCGCGGCAAGTGATCCTGAACACTCACGGCCATCATACTTGTAGATGGTAGATTGCTTGAGCATGCGTTTTTCATGTTCCACATCTGTTAGTTTTTCATGCTCCACGAATGTCGCCCGTCCAAACCCAATGGGGTTCTGTAGCCAAAACTCGGTCAGCCCTGAACTCTTGGTGACAAAAAACATGACGACGCAAGCCATGACGACGGCCGTGAAACCTCCTAATCTAGCACGTTGGAATATGGCGATCGCTGCGAGTAATAAAGCAACAGCCAGTGTTGCAACAATGATCCATAACCAAGTGGTGTTGATGCTCAGCTGGGGGATGAGAATGAAGCCGCCGAGGATCGAGCCAATGACAGCGCCTGCGGTATTAAAGGCATAGACACGTCCAGTTTGCTGACCAACGTCATCCTTGCCTTTGCCAACCAGGGATAAGATCAAGGGGAACTGAATGCCGGCCATCAATGATGCGGGCAGCACGAGGAAGCCGGCGATGATAAACCAAACCCATAATTTGTCATGTAAAGGATAGCCCATGTAGCCCGCTTGGAGGACCTTGCACAAGCGTACGAATCCATCACCCCAGACATAAGGGATGGCCATCGCCAGGGCAAAAAGTGTGGATATAATCGCTAATAATGCGTAGCTGGGTTTTATGTATTTGAGTAGCAGGGAATAGAGTAATCCTCCTAGGCTCATGCCGATTAATACAACAACAAGGATGAGGCCGAAATTATAGACTGAGCCTCCCAGTAATGGGATGGATGAGCGGAACCAAAGTAACTCTAAAACAAAGAAGGTGAAACCACTGGCAAATGCGACAAAGTAGAGCAGCCGCGCGCGGCTGGGGCTCTTGCTGTTGGTGGCAGAAGCTGCTTGAGGGGACTGGTGCATGGCCACCGTGCATATGGCAACGGCAGCAAGAACAAGGTTGAGCCCGGCGGCTATCACCAGGGACTTGGTGTTGCCCAATATTTCAAGGCAGTAGAAATTCACGATAAAGGCACCCAGCATAGCTCCGCCTATGTTCATGCCATACATCAGGGCACTGGACCTCCTGACCTCATCTTCATCTGTCTGAACTAGGCGTATCGCTGCCGGTAGAGTGCCTCCCATTAAAAAACAAGGGGTAGCAATCACAGCTATGGCGATGAGCATTTGCAGGCCAACAGCGGCCCAGCCTAGTTCCTGAATGCCGCCGGTTGTGTAATAGAGTTTTTGTCCATAAATCAGCAGCAGGGGACTAATGAGGACACTCAGACCGATAAGAGCCTCAATGATGGCATAAAACCTGCCCGGCCGTGAGCTTTGGTCTGCCTTATGCCCCAGTACCCAACTCCCTAAGCCGAGGGCGCCCATGAATATGGCTAAGACGGCCGAGGCAGCTAAGGTTGAGCCTCCGAAAACGAGGCGGAACTCTCTGAGCCAGACCACCTGATAGGCGAGGGAGCAGAAGCCTGATACAAACATAAAAATAGGCACAAGGAGAGATCGATTGGCCTGACTGATTATCATGGGCGGAAGGTTAGTAAAAAGAGGTAGCTATGGCAAACCTGTTTGGCCTCTCTTTGCTCATGGGGTAGCCAGGTTGACAGAAAGGCTCATGCGCTCAACGAATCTTGTGTAAATCCAGCAATCCAGTAATGCCCGCTATAGCTTCGGGGCTTCCCTACAGGCTCACCCTCTGCAGCTATGGGGCTTGACCACTCGTTCCCTAATGCCCTTTATAGAGCAGCATTTACCCTGACAAATTCATTTACCCATGCACGTATCTCAAACCATGTCCATTCGCCTTCCTGTTGCCGCACTCGTTTTTGCCATGTTCACGACCCTTGTGGCTCCCGTGCAGGCTCAAGCGGAAGGCACTCCATCACTGCCCGTCACTACGGAGTTCCTCGATGCAGCAACGGGGCAACAAGTGCTCGACAGTCGTGAGGATCGTTTGCCCGCCTTTTATGGAAATGCTGGGGACGCGCCATCGGCTCTGGTGCCAGCAGGAAAAGCATGGCAAGCGCGCTGGCAGACGATGTTGAAAGTTCCTGCTAAGGACGACTATCATTTTGAACTGCGTGGTTCAGGTTCTGCAAACCTGCAGGTCAGTGGCCAGGATCTTCTTGTCACCATGAACAAGATTTCTGCGCCTCTGACCCTCGCTGCGGGGGCTCACGATATCAGCATTACCTTCACACCAGCCGAGAAGGGCGCGGCTCAGCTGCGCTGGTTCTGGAAGTCATCCAGCTTCGGCTGGGAGCCGGTTCCCAGCACAGCACTGCAACTGCCCGCACAGCTACCTAGCAAGGAACACACTCTCATACGCAGTCAGCGCCAGATCCTCGTCGACAATAAATGCACCGCCTGTCACCAGAGCGAGCAACACATCGCCCTGCCCGAGGCCGGGGAAATGGGCCCCTCGCTTGCCGGGGTTGGTAGCCGTCTCGATGAAGCGTGGATGGCGCGCTGGATTCAGAACCCACAAAGCCACCGTCCAGAAACGTCTATGCCAGCTCTGTTTCACGGTGCTGATGCCGGGCAAAAGTCAGCTGATATCGCCGCTTACCTCGCTACTTTGAAAGCTGAGCTTCCCCAAGCTACAAACAAGGGCAACAAGGATGCAGGGGCCAAGCTTTACAAGGCGCTCAATTGCTACGCCTGCCATGACATGAACGAGTCCGGTAGTATTGAGCGCATCCCACTGGTCAACATTTCGCAAAAATACCAGAGCCACGCGCTTGTGGCATTTCTGGAAAACCCAGGTGAGCACTACCCGGCCACCCGCATGCCGGACTTCAAGCTCGGCAAGCAAGAGGCGGCTGATCTTAGTGCATTTCTTTTCAGCTTGAAAAAGAAGCCGGCCTCCAAAGAGGTGCTGCTCAAGGGTGATGCGATAAAAGGCAAGACCTTGCTTGTTCAGTCCGGCTGCATCAACTGTCACGATGCTCCTGGGCACAAGAACGAGGCCAAGTTCTCCAGCCTTGCGGCCATACTTAAGGCCCCCGCTCAATCCCCGCAGAGTGGTTGCCTGGCACCAAAAAGCCCGGACAAAAAGGCGCCTCACTTTTTCACGGATCTCGAGCCATTGCAAAAAATGGATACGGCTAAAGTCAGCCAGGCGCTCAAGCAGGATCATCCAGCGGAGTATGCTAACCGCCAGTTTGAGTCACTTAACTGCATGGCTTGTCACAGCCGTGACGGGATGGATGCCAGCCGCCTGATGCGAGTGGAGGAAGTGGCTCATATCGATATCACCGATCCCAAGGCGCACGCGCACGGACCGGAGAAACTCCCCGCCCTGGATCACTTCGGCCACAAGCTGCGTGCTGACTGGATGGCAGAGCTTTTTGCCGGTAGCTTGCCAGAAAAAACACGGCCCTGGTTGCAGGCACAGATGCCAGCGTGGCCATCACGGGCCGAGGCACTTGCCGCGGGATTTGCCCACAGCTATGGGGTGTGTGAAACTCAAGAGAAGGTTCGCCTAGGCAATACAAAAACAATCAATACAGGTAAGGCGCTTGTGGGTCAGCAGGGTTTCTCCTGTCAGGCATGCCACGCGTTAGATAACGAGGCAGCCCTTGCCGTTTTTGAGGGAGCGGGTCCCAACCTTGCCTTGGCGACAAAACGTCTGCGCCCCGATTACTACCACCAGTGGATGCATTACCCGCAGCGCTTTGATGCTGCTACGATCATGCCGCGCTATGCCACCAATGGAATTTCACCGCTCAAGAAGTATTATGATGGGGACGCCGACAAGCAGTTCAAAGCTATCTACGACTACCTGCAAGATCTGGCCTCCAAGCGTCAGGTTGGCTTTGCACCCGGACTGATAGGTGAGTATTTCAAATTACGTGAAGGCCTTGGCTCAACACCTGCCATTCCCGACACTGAGAAGCCATGGCTGGTGCGCATTGATCCTCAGGTCAAGTTCCCGAATACCGGTAAGGGCTTCTATGGGGTCAAGTTGCAGGATGATTTCATCGCCCGGTGGCGAGGTAAGATCACTGCCCCCGAGGATGGTAACTATATTTTTTATCTGGGTTCGGATGATGGCTCCTGTCTGAAGATCAATGGCAAGGAAATCATCAACTTCTGGGGAGCACACAGCTACAAGGAACACACCGCCCGCATTCAGCTCAAGGCTGGCCAGCATGATATCGAGCTTACCTATCTAGAGCTCAGGGGTCAGCAGGGTTGCGTGCTCTCCTGGACGCCTCCCAGTGGCAACCGACCCGTCATCCCTGCAAGCCAGTTTAGCCACAAAACAGAGCAGTATGATGCAATTACCTGGGATCCAAAGCCATGGCAAAAAGCTCCTCATCTGATCAACCCCAAGGGTGAGCACTATGATCAAGGCATCCCCAAGAAATACGGCTCTCTCATTGGCGCACCCTTCAGGATCAACAAGGACTCCCGTGGTGACAACGATGTGTTCCGCGCGCACGCCGTGCCACTCTCTGATGATGGTAACGTGGGCGTTGTCTTTGATACTGACACTATGCGCCTTGCCGCGACCTTTGCCCACGGGGGCATTAAGTTCGAGGGTCTGCCCTTCACTGGTGGGCACGGCAGCTTCCCCTCATTTGCCGTGCCTCCGTTCACATCCACCGGTTCGGTGCCTGGCTGGGCTGCGGCGGACGGTAATCTATCCGACCCCCGCCTGAGTGGGGACAACTACTACCCTCCACTGGGCACCCTGCCCAAGGATTGGGCTCACTACAAAGGGGCTTATCGTCACGGCAACAAAGTCGTTTTTCACTACACGGTGGCGGACACCAAGGTGCTCGAGCACCATGCTCTCAAGTCGAAGCCAGGTGAGCAGGCCGTGATCTCCCGCATCCTAGAGCTCGCCCCGCATGAGAAAGAACTTACCCTGGTTCTTGCCGATGCGCCCAAGGGCTCGGAGCAGATTGACGCCGACACTCTCAAACTGGGCAAGGCCCATGTGCATGTGCTGGGTAAGCCGGATGGAGCGACTCTCTCCATCCAAAACGGCCAGGCCCTGTTACGCATTGCCGCCAGTGATTCCGTTTCCAGCGCGGAGATCCTCTACGCGGAAGGCGCTGACTTCGCCGGGCTTGAGCCCAGCTCCGTTTCCCTCACAGAACTCTGTCAGGGAGGTCCCGCCCAGTGGCCCGATATCATCACCGCGAAGGGAGAGCCCGCTCAGGATGAGAGTGCGGCCTATGTGGTGGACCGTCTCGGCCTTCCCGATAAGAACCCCTATACCGGGGCATTGCGGGTAGCCGCCTTCGACTTCTTCGCTGGTGGCAGCAGTGCGGCGGTTTGCACCTGGGATGGTGACGTATGGATTGTGAAAAACATCGATGCCGGGCTTAGCAACCTGCAGTGGAAACTCTTCGCCCGTGGTATTCATGAGCCCCTCGGTCTGAGAATTGTCGATGAAAAGGTCTACACCGTGAGTGACGACCAGATCACGCGCTACCATGACCTCAATGGTGATGGTGAAGCCGACTACTACGAGAACTTCAACAACGACTGGCAGCTCACCAGTGGCTTCCACGCCTTTGCCTTTGACCTGGTAACAGATAGGCAAGGGGATTTCTACTTCGCCCTCGGTATGCCGGTGAAGGGCGGTGGGCGTGGCTTTGAGCGTGTCAGTGAGCACCACGGCACCATCCTCAAGGTCAGCAAGGACGGCTCAAAACTCAGCAAATACGCCAGTGGTTTCCGCGCTCCCAATGGAATCGGCATCAGCCCGGATGGTCAGGTGACCTCGGGTGACAACGAGGGAACCTTTGTGCCACGCAGCCCGATCAACTGGGTCAAGGAAGGCGGCTTCTACGGCGTGGTGGACTCCTACGACAAGCGTGACGAGCTCAAGACCACCGCTTTCAACGAGGAACTGCGCCAAGGCCGCGAGCAGCATCACGATCCCTCGGAGGCTCCCAAGCCACTGGTATGGATG
>ENA-OQVM01002498-OQVM01002498.1-marine-metagenome-genome-assembly--contig:-NODE-2498-length-21405-cov-8.145865_pt1 | contig 21405 bp, 24 predicted proteins | sample MGYA00237776_ERZ505498 | MGnify/ENA primary metagenome ERZ505498 (study PRJEB26159, sample SAMN06265151) | marine metagenome | isolation source: Helgoland LTER site | place: Germany:Helgoland, sampling... | reverse complement strand
CCGAAGCGAGCGCGGGCAATAGTATACCCAGGGGGTATCTAAATGTAACAGCTTTTTTGCTGTACATCGACGCGTGAAGCCGTGTTTTTGTATTGTCAATTGTGGTTCGGAAGTTCGGAAAATAACAAAGTGTTAAAAATTTAACAAATGGCGAGGAGACCAGTACCTCAAGAATTAAAAAAGAAAAGGGGCACGGCGCGTAAGGATAGGGCGCCGGAGAATCCCGTAAAGGTTACAAACGCTAAGCCCGCGAAGACTACCCCCAGCTTTTTAAAGGCTAAGGGAAAAATGATGTACGAGCGTAGCGTAGGGCACCTGCATAGTATGGGGCTCTTAAGTACGGTAGACGACACTAGCCTAGAGCTCTTAGCAATGGCGTACCAGGAATGGTACAGCGCAGAGCTCAAGCTACAAAAGGAAGGCCGAATTTATGAAACCTTCGCAGCTAACGGGGCCAAGGTTCTAAAGCCGCACCCGGCCGCAGCTCAAAGCTCGGACGCGTGGCGGCGTATTAGAATGATGCTAATAGAATTCGGGCTAACGCCCGCGAGTAGATCTAAGCTAGAGCGACCGGAGGGCCGCACCCTAGATATAGACGACATTATAGAAATGTAACCAATGTACGACCAGCACAAAGCAGAGCGCGTTATAAAGTTTATAGAGCGAATTACAACCCACGTAAAAGGAGAGCTAGCTAAGCAGCCCTTTAAGCTAGAGCCCTTCCAAAAGGAAGTTATAAGCGATATATTCGGTAACGTAAACGAGGACGGCCTGCGCATCACGCGCGAGGCCTTCCTCTTTTGGCCGCGTAAGAATGGTAAGACCAACTTCTTAGCAGCTCTAGGGCTTTACTTATTGGTAAGCGATAACGAACCCGGCGCGGAGATTATAGTATGTGCAGCGGATCGCGGCCAGGCTGGAATGATTCACGAAATACAAAAGCAGATGGTACTACAGTCGCCTTTACTTATGGAAAAGGTGAAGGTATACCGTAACAGTATAGTAGCTAAAGACGGGAGCTTTATACAAGCGCGAAGCGCTGACGCTGACACGGCCCACGGTTATAACGCGCACGCGGTTTTATTTGACGAGCTGCACAGCCAGCCAAACCGTGATCTTTACGATGTAATGAAGACAGCGAGCGGAGCGAGAAGGCAGCCGCTCTTCTTTAGTATTTCCACAGCTGGAAGTAATAAGGAAAGTATATGCTATGAGGTTTACGACTACGCTAAAAAAGTAAGGGACGGTATTATAGAAGATCCGACCTTCTACCCGCATATCTACGAAGCCGAGCCCGACGACGATATACTAGACCCGAAGACCTGGCGCAAGGCTAACCCCGGCTACGGCGTAACGATAAAAGAGGACTATATACTAGCGCAAGCTCAAAAGGCTAAAGCTTTAGTAACCTACGAGAACACCTTTAGACGCTTACACCTTAACCAATGGACGACGAGCGAGGTAAGATGGGTTAGCGACGAGGACTTTATGAGCTGCGCGGAAAGCTACGAGCTTGCAGACCTTCAAGATAGGGACTGCTACGCTGGGCTTGACCTTGCAAGTACTGAGGATTTAACGGCTTTTGTTTTGATCTTCCCGCCGGTATATGAGGGCGAACCTTTTAAGACGGTAGTCTATAGCTGGGTAACTGAAGCCGCAGTAGAAAGGCGCCAAGGTAAAAGCGGAGCGGACTATAATAAGTTTATAGCTAAAGGCGAGCTAACGGTAACACCGGGCAACGTAACCGACTATAAATATATTAGCGAAGCTATCTATGAAGCTGCGGAGATGTTTAACATAAAAGCTATAGCTTACGATAGATGGAACTCTAGCAGCTTAATAGCGGAGCTTGCAGAGGAGGGCCTACCGGTCGAGCCTTACGGCCAGGGTTTCGCAAGTATGAGCCCAGCGGTTAAGCAGCTCGAAATATGGATAAGGAGCAACCAAATAGCCCACACGGGTAACAACCTGCTAAGGTGGTGCGTAAGTAATGTGCAAGCTAAAACGGATCCGGCAGGAAATTTAAAGTTTGATAAAAGCAAAAGCTCCGATAAAATCGACGTCGCGCAAGCTTGGGCGATAGCTGTAGGTATATGGTTAGCGAAGCATAGAAACGACGACGACGGCAGTATATACGAGGATAGGGACTTAATTATACTGTAATGACGGTAGAAGAAGCTAAAGAGCTAACTTTTTTTTTAATAGATAAAAATATTCACGCTTGGCCCCAGCTCACTAAGGGCGGGGCCTGCGTAAATATTTTAGTAGAAGGAGAGTGCTATACCTTAAATAAATCGGAAAATTTTTACGGGAAAGTTTGCATAAATAAAAAGTAGTCGTATATTTGAAGAGTCAAACAACAACAACTAAAAGACACTACAAATGAAAACTAAAATCAACTTTACAGCTTACGGAGTAGAATTTAAAAACATCGAAGCGTACAACGCACCAAGAGAAGGTTACACTACACACTTAACCGGACGCGGTCAGTCTGCAATGGTTAAGCAATACGTAAAAGCTTTTTACGGCTGTAGCTGCCAGGTTTCTACTGACTTCTTTAGTATGGGTTCTTCGGTAGATGTTTGGGTAGATCCTAGAGACGTTTACGAAGAGCACGTAAAAGAAGCTAAAGCAGATTTTAGAAGCGTATTTCAAAGCGGAAGCTTTAACGGTATGGAAGATATCTACGAGTACGATAACAACGGAGTAGAGAAAGAGCTAGGTATTGACTTCCAATTTAAGTACGCTACTCTAAATATCGGAGCAAAGTACGGTACTAAGAAATACGAAGAGCTGGAGGAGCTCGGACTAATCAAATAATAGAGAGCCCCGGAAGGGGCTTTTTTTATGCCCTAAAAAAAATAATGAAAAAAAACTGCATTTTATTTGCAGGGGAAAGAAAAGGCCGTATATTTACATCAGTAATAACAACAACAACAACTAATATGAGCACACTTAAAAGAATCCGCGGAACGTACAACAAAGTAGTAACTATTATCTCTACTGACGTTAGAGTAGTAAACGGCGAGATTAAAGAAGGCCGTACTACTATTAAGACCTATAGAACAAAAAAAGAGTTTTATAGATTCTTGGCTACTGTAGAGGCTATCGAGTTAACAGTTACTCAAAATATCAAAGGCTTTTTAAAGCAAGCTAAAGAGTTAGGCTTTGAGTGCGAGGTAGACGAAAACTACAGCAGTTACGACTGGGAGTACAAAGTTTACGCTAGTAGATAATGAAACTAAAGCGAGTAATACAATTTAACGGCGCTGAGATCCTGGAAACTGCCCCAGGATCTTTTACCGCCCTACCGAATACACCGAGCTTCTACGGAAGCCGCAAGTTTAACAGCTTAGAAAAAGCTAAACACTATTTAAGACAATGGCAAAGAAAGTAATGACCCCCGAAGATAGAGAGCTGCGTAACATAGCTTTAGCGCTTGGCGCTGGCTTATTAGGCTTTCCAGTATTAACTCTAGTATTTAAGCTTTTCGCTTTTGTGCAGTTTATCGCTTTTGGTTATGTTAGCTAATGATATAGAGTACTACTGCCAAAGCTGCGGCACGTATACCGCAAGCTTAAGTAATATAACGGCGCTGCAAATTTGCGAGCCTTGCGCCGCAGGCTCCGACTTAGAACAAGAAGATACTATTTTATTTATATGAGGATTATTTTAGTAGAGCATAAGAGCTCTAGAAGGGTAGAAGGTTATAGAACACTTACGAAAGCTTGTAAGGCCTTAGACATCAATTACAGTACTATTACGAAGATTATAAACGGCAACTGTAACTACTACGAGAACGAACGTATAAAGCTTACGCGTCTTCCTATACAATAAAAAAGCTAACTAAGCAAGGAAATAAAAAACTTTTTTGTATATTTGCCTAAAGTATATACTCTAGGCTTTGGCAGAAAATAATAATAGCGGGCTATTTGCTCGCCTTTTTAGAAGCTCCCCGGAAAACCCCAGTACGAGTTTAAGTAACCCGGCTGCGTGGCTTACGGGGCTTTTCGGTACTAGTAAAACGGGAGTACAAGTAAGCGAAGATAACGCGCTTACTTTTAGCGCTGTTTATGCAGCCGTAAGGATCATTAGCGAAACTATAGCTAGTATACCTCTAAACGTCTACCAAGCGGACGGGGAAACCCGCGTAAAAGCTGTAGGCCATCCAGTACAAGACTTACTAGCGAAAGCACCTAATAGCGTAAGCTCTACCTTCACTTTCCGCGAGGCTATGGCCTCTAATTTGGTTTTGCACGGTAACGCCTACGCTAAAATAGAGATGAACGCAGCAGGACGCCCTACGGCGCTTATACCTTTGAACCCTATGAAGGTCGAGGTAAAAGTAATAGACGGCGAAAAGGTCTACGTATTCGACGAAAAACACACGTACCTAGATTACGAAATGCTCCACTTTGTAGGGCTAAGCTTTAACGGCTTAATAGGTAAGAGCCCCCTAGCAATGGCACGCGAAGCCGTAGCTATTGGGCTAGCGGCCCAAGAGTACGGCGCGCGTTTCTATTCTAATGGCGCTAACGCTGGCGGAGTTATTACAGCTCCTGGCCGATTAAATACCGAAGTAGTAAAGAGATTACGCGAAAGCTGGAACCGTGCCCAATCGGGCCTAGGCTCTAGCCATTCTACCGCCATTTTAGAGGAGGGTATGAAGTACGAGAAAATAGGACTAGATCCGGAGGCGGCCCAGTTCTTACAGTCTCGTAAATTCCAAGTAAACGAAATAGCTAGAATTTTTAGAATACCGCCGAGTTACTTAGCAGACCTAGAGAATAGCTCTACGCGTGCTAATACGGAACAGCAGGCTATACAGTTCGTTAGGGACTGTATTACGCCTTACGTTCGCCGTATGGAGGTAGAGCTAAACCGTAAGCTATTTAGAGAAGACGAGCCTAACCTTTACGCCTACTTCACTATGGAGGGGCTAATGAGAGGAGACCAAAAGGCTAGATATGAAGCTTACGCCGTGGCGCGTAACTGGGGCTGGCTTTCGGTTAATGATATTAGAGACCTAGAGAACCTTAACCCGGTAGAAGGTGGGGACATTTATTTGCAGCCTCTTAATATGCAGAGAGCAGGCGAAGACGACACTAACGTAGATGCGGACTAATGCCCTGGACTGACTACCCACAAGCTGCAACGGATAACGCTAAGAGAGCGCTAAAGATCCGCGAGGAAGAAGGCACCGACTGCGGTACGCCGGTAGGCTGGGAAAGCGCCCGTATAATAGCTAATAAAGAAGCTATAACGGAGCAGCGCTTACCGCGTGTTTACAGCTTCCTAAGTAGAGCTAAGACCTACGACCAAGGCAGCTTTAAAGATGAGGACGGTAAGCAGATCTGCGGAAGTATAATGTACGCAGCCTGGGGCGGTGATGAGATGCTAAGCTGGGCGGAGAGAACCTTAGAGAATATGGAAGAAGAAAAAAGCCTGCGCCACATTAAGAGCGTAGAAGAAACAGCTACCGAGATAATTATAACCTATGGCAAAGCTGAACCAATGGAAGAGGCCGGCTACGATAAAGAAGAAGAACGCGCGGAAGCAGGAGAGTTAAGCGTAGGGGACTTCGTAAGCTGGGACAGCTCCGGCGGTAGAAGCCAAGGCGTAGTAAGAGAGGTTACAACCGACGGCCAAATAGAAGCAGACAGCGGCTTTAAGGTAAACGGCACGGCAGAAGACCCAGCGGCTCTTATTAGTATTTACGAATACGATAGCGAAGAAAGCGCTTTTGTAGAGCGTAAGCCGCCTTTAAGAGTAGCGCACCTATTCAGCACCTTAACTAAGGTAGACGGTGCAGAGGTACGCAGCTTAAGCGAGGTAGTAGAGCAGAGAGCTTACGACGGCGAGCTTAAAGCAGCTGTAGAAGGCCGCACGGTAGAAGGTTACGCTAGCGTCTTTAATTCAATGAGCGAGGACTTAGGCGGCTTTCGTGAGATCATTTTACCCGGTGCTTTTAGTGAGGTTTTAGATAACGACGTAAGAGCGTTATATAACCACGATAGTAACTATTTACTAGCCCGTACAACTTCGGGAACCCTAGAGCTTAAGGAAGACGAGAAAGGGCTTTATTACCGTTTTGAGATGCCTAACACCTCTTACGGTAACGATATGCTAGAGCTCTTTAGACGTGGCGACTTAAGCCAGTCGAGCTTTGGCTTTACAGTAGAGAAGGATAGCTGGCGAATGGAAGAAGGCCAGCACGTAAGATATATAGAGAGGGTAGGCTCTCTATTTGACGTAAGCCCGGTAGTTTACCCGGCCTACGCGTCAGCCTCTAGCGGACTACGCAGCGCCGAGCCAAAAGGCGAAGGCGAAGCGGAGGAAGCAAGAGAGACCCCTACCGAGGAATTAAACTATAATTTATACAACGCTTTAATTAAACTAGCTAAAGATGAATGCTAAACAAATGCGCGAAAAGCGCGGCGCTCTAGTAGAGCAAATGCAGGGAATGGTAGCGGCTGCAAAAGCAGAAGGCCGTAACCTTTCAAACGAGGAAAACGAGAAATTCGACACAATCAGTAACGAAGTAGACGAGCTCCGCTCTGCTGCTGCTCGTATCGAGCGTGCGGAAGAATTGAAGAAAGAAATGGCTGCTAAAGCTGAAGAGGTACGCGATAACGCACCCGTAGCTAAAGTAGAGGTACGCGACGCGTTTAACGCTTACTTACGTAAGGGTATGAACGGTATTAACGCTGCTGAAGCTCGCGCACTTGCAGAGCTCCGCGGTACTGATACGCAGATTACTACTACTGACGGTTTAGGTGGTTTCTTGGTACCGGAAAACTGGAGCGACTTTGTAAGCGCTACGGAATTGTTTAAGTCGGATATCGAGCAAGTAGCTACAATCCTACGTACTTCTAACGGTCAGCACTTCAATTTACCTGCCAACAATGACACCAGCGTAGTAGCTGCGATCTTGGGCGAGGGTACAGCTGAGAGCGTTAGCGATATGACCTTTACTAACGTGAAGTTCGAGCCTTACACTTACTCTTCTAAAATTGTAAAAGTATCTAACCAATTAATGAGCGATAACGCTTTTGACTTGGCTAGCTTCGTAGGTTCGCAATTGGCTAACCGTCTTAAGCGCGGTATTAACGCACACCTTACTACTGGGGACGCTTCTAGCAAGCCTCAAGGTATCGTAACTGGTTCTGCTTTGGGTAAAACTGCAGCTTCTGCTACAGCGGTTACTATCTCTGAAGTTATGGACTTATTTTACTCAGTAGATGCTTCTTACCGTAACGCTCCTGGCGCTGGTTGGATGATGAATAGCGCAACTGCTAAAGCTATCCGCGTATTAGGTTTCGGGTCTTCTAACGACTTCCCAGCTTACGTACCAGGAATGGAAGTAGGTGCTCCGGATATGCTTTTTGGTAAGCCGGTATACATTAACGAAGATATGGACGGTATCGCTACTGGTAACAAGTCTATTATCTTTGGTGATCTTAAGCAGTACTACGTTCACGAAGCTGGCGGCGTACAGTTACTACGCTTAAACGAGCGTTTCGCTGATGCCCTATCGACTGGCTTTATCGCTTATCGTAGAGTAGACGGTAACGTACTACAGTCTACTGCAATTAAGCACTTGATCCAAGCGTAAGCTTAAGCAGCTGATGAAGGTTATATTTAACCAAGCAATAGCAGGGGCAGACTTCTACTACACCTCCGGGCAAGTAGTAGAGCTGCCCTCTGCAGCTGCTGCTGAGTTTTTAAATGCGGGCTTCTGCGAAGTAGTAGAGGAGAAGCCGGCAGTAAAAGCCGAAAGAGCAGTAAGTAAGAAAAGCACTAAAAGAAATACTAGAGCTAAGTAATGAGCTACACGATAATTACCCCAGCAACTTTAAAAGCTTTAACCGTACAAGAGGTTAAGGATTATTTGCGCGTAGATAGCGACGCAGAGGACACCCTGCTAGGGGTTCTTATTGACGCGGCTACACAAATGGCCGAGAGTTACTTAGGAAGGTTTCTTTTAACTACCGTTATAGAGGAGTTCTACGATTTTTTCCCCGTGTATAAAACGGGCGTAGATCCTTTCCGCGGAGATCGTAATATAATTTATTTAAGCAGAGGGCCAGTACAAAGCTTAGCGAGCGTTAAATACATCGACGGCAACGGCGACGAAATTACCGTAAACGCTAGCGACTACCGTACGGACTTAGTAAGTGAGCCTAGCCGCATCTTCCCGGAGTACGGCTGGTACGGTACTAAGGACACGGTAAACGCTGTTATAGTTCGTTATACTTGTGGTTATACTCAAGCCTCGGACGTACCGGCAAATATAAAAATGGCTATGCTTTTAATGATTGGCGAAATGTACGAGAAGAGAGTAGACAGCGTACACCGCCTACCTACAGCTTCCGAATATTTACTAAACCCTTATAGAGTTTTCCGCTTTGATTGATCCGGGCCAACTAGATAGAAGGATTACTTTACAAAGTGCTAGCGTAAGTACGGACGGCTTCGGCCAGGCCGTACGAACGTACAGCACCTTAGCGCAGGTATGGGCTAAAGTAGATTATAGAGGAACCCCTAAAGAGGGGGAAGACACCGAGAAGCTAACGAGCTTAAATAAGGTACGCTTTACAATACGCTACCGCAGCGACGTAGACGCCACAGTAAAGATAAGCTGGGGCGGTAAGACTTACGAGATTGAAGGCGTAAGCTTAGAGGGTAGAGAGCGCTACCTTATTATAGATACTGTACTAAGGGACTGATGAAAAGCGGCGTATACTTTGAGGTAGAAGGTTTAGAGAAAGCTTTAAGAAAGCTAAAGGCTTTAGAGGATATAGACCGTAAAAAGGCTAGGCAGTTTAAGGCAGGAATTAAAAAAGCCGCTAAGCCTTTAGTAAAAGCTGTAAAGGGATCTATTCACAATTCCGATAAAAAAACAGCTACTACTAGAACGGTAAAGAAGAAAAGCAAAGAAAGCACAGTAACTAATAAAAGCGGTAACCTTAGAAGGTCTATAGCTTTTATACCTTCTAAAAAGAAGGGAGCGCTTTTAGGTTACGTAGGTGCAAGGTTCGGTAAGAAAGCAGGTAAGACCTTCGACGGGTATTACGCAGCTATAGTAAACTACGGACTTAAAAGAGGTAAGGCTAAGGCCGAGCCAACGGAAAAACGTAACATAGATTACGCAGAAAAAGGCTACGCTAAAGCAGTAGCGCAAACACAAGCGCAGCTATTAAGAGAGGTGCAGAAAATACTAAAGCAGAGCTTATACCAGCTTACTAGATAATGACGGAAGGAAAAGCTATATACTCGATATTGAGCAGCGACAGCGACGTAAGCGCTATCGTAGGTACTCGCATTTACCCGCAGATAGCAGCGCAGGGCGCGGCTTTCCCTTTTGTAGTATATGTGCTACAAGATACAAGCCCAAGCGATACTAAGAGCGGGGTAAGTACTTTAGACGAGGTACGCTACGATATTGTAGTAGCTAGCGAAACTTACGCAGAGGCTAGCGATTTAACCGAAAAAATACGAACCGCTCTAGATCGTTACACCGGTACCGTAGCAGGTGTAGTTATTGACTCTATACAGTTTATAGACTTAGACGCCGATAACGACCCAGGTACCGAGACTTACGTAACGAGCTCGGAGTATATAATAAGAGTTAAGCGATGAAAATAACACTAACGAAAAAAGTAACCCTGCCAAGCGGTAAGAAGCTATCGAAAGGTCTAACTTTAAGCGTAGTAAACGAATACGGCCTAGAGCTTATAGAAGCTGGTAAGGCTGTAGAATTTGGGGCTGAGGCCCCCGTAATAATTGAAGAACAACTAAATAATCTAGATTAAAAATGGCAACTACCGGAATTATGAACGGAACCCTTTTAGGGGTTTATGCAGGCGCTACTCTAATAGCTCACGCTACCGAGGGCTCTATTTCTCTCTCTATGGACACGAGAGACGCAACTACTAAAGACTCTAGCGCTACTCGCGATTTATTAGAGGCTACTAAGTCGGGTACTATCTCAGTATCTGCACTTTACGCTGAAGATGCGGCTTACGGCGTAGATGATCTTATGACAGCTTGGAGCGGACGCTCACAGCTCACAGTAAAATTTTCTACCGAAGTATCGGGCGACCACTACTGGGAAGCTTCAGCTTACGTAACCTCTTTAGAGGTTTCTAGCGGAATGGAAGATAACGTAACGTACTCGGCTACATTCGAGCTTACGGGAGCTATTACGTACTCTACAGTAGCGTAATAAACACTAACACAAACACTTAAAGCAAATGGTAAAGAGAGTTAAAATAGGAGGGGAAGAGAGAGCAGTTAAGTTCGGCTTCGCCGCGCTAATGCAATTTACGGACGCTACCGGGTACACCCTAGCGCAGCTGGATTCTATCGGAGACAGCCTAACACTAAGCCAAGCTATCGAGCTTATTAAAGCCGGGCTTAAGCAAGGTGCTAGAGTAGAGGGGGAAAAGTTTAACGCTACTACGGAAGAGGTGGCCGACTGGCTAGACGACAACCCAGTAGCTTTAGAAGAAGTGCTAGCAATCTTTACCGAAAGCTTTACACCTGCAAAAAAGTAGAAGGGGCTAGGGGCCCGAAAGGCCCCGAAGCCCCTCTTACTTTTGACCGCTGCGAAGAGATAGCTCTAGGCTTACTAGGTTATAATTACAGCGAGTACTTACACCTTACCCCGCGCAGCCTTAATAATGCTGTAGCGGGTTTTAGTGAAAAGAGGGAAGCAGAGAGCCGCGAGCTTTGGGAGGTAATGCGAAGCCAAACGGTAACGCTAGTAAACCTTCAGCTACCGAAAGGCAAAAGAGTAAAACCGAAGGAGCTCTATAAATTTCCTTGGGACATTACACAAAAAGCAGGGCCACAACTAACTAAAGCGGAAGCTAAAGCAATACTAGCGAAATGGCAAAAAAGAGCAATATAAGTACTAACATTGCGATAGGTGCAAACCTTAGCGGACTTACTAGAGGCTTAAAGGTAGCCGGTAGTAAAATGCGCCGCTTTGGATCACAAGCGAAAAGCTTAGGAATGAACCTAAGCCGTAGTATTTCTGCTCCGCTTATTGGCTTAGGTGCTATTTCCGTTAAAACCTTCTCCGGCTTTGAGGCCGAGATGAGTAAGGTAAAAGCCGTATCGGGAGCCACTACCAAAGAATTTAAAGCATTAGAGGCCCAAGCAAAAAAGCTAGGGGCTTCTACTACGTTTACAGCTAGCGAGGTAGCCGGTCTACAAACCGAATTTGCTAAGCTTGGTTTTACCGCTAGCGAAATAGACAAAGTTACCGAGAGCACCCTATACCTAGCGCAAGCTGGAGGGGCCGAGCTTGGACGCGCTGCTGAGGTAGCGGGATCTTCGCTTAGAGCTTTCGGCTTAGATGCTGAGGAGACCGGACGAGTTACCGATGTAATGGCTAAGAGTTTCGCGACCAGCTCCCTAGATATGGAGAGCTTCGCCGAGGCTATGAAGACTGCGGCACCTATTGCAAAAGCTACGGGGGTAAGTATAGAGGAAGCTAGCGCAATGCTGGGAGCTTTAGCTAACAACGGTATAAAGGGCTCTATAGCAGGAACCGCTCTAAAGAAGATACTTAGCGAGCTGCACAAAGAAGGTAAGCCAATGCGCGAAACCTTTAGAGAGCTAGCGAGCCAAAATATCAACCTAGCAGAAGCTAACGACTTAGTAGGGGAACGCGCTAAGGGTGCTTTATTAGTGCTTACTGAGCAAATGGGTACCGTAGATAGTCTTACCACTAGCTACGAAAATGCACAAGGCGCCGCGGCAGCTATGGCCGAGGAAATGATGGATAACACCGCCGGAGCCTTTAAGACTTTACAAAGTGCAACGGAAGGCGCCCTTATTGAATTAGGCGAAGCCATTACCGAAAACGAAATATTTAAGAATGTGCTTAAAGGTCTTACCGAAACTATGGGTAAGATTACGAAAGCCATTAGCGGAATGAGCGACGCCCAGCTTTATAATAAAGTTATACTAGCGGGCTTACTCGCTATGGTACCTTTAGTTATTGCGGCTGTAGGCTCCCTTACTTTAGCTTTTGGTACTTTGACTGCTGCTATGGGGCCTTTAGGTATAGCCATAGCTGGAGTAGTAGCTTTGTATTTAGCGCTACGCAAAGAGGTAGACTTAACGCAAGAGGCCGTAGATAAAGCCGTAGGTAGTGAAGACCAGCAGAAAGGTTTAGAAGAGCTACAAGGCAGATTCGACCTGCTTACTGGATCTATAGGCAACCAGCTAAAAGCTATAAAGAAATTTAAAGACGGTTATAGTAATCCGTTTTTCGATTATGATGAAACCCAGCGCTATAAAGATTTAGTAAAACACCTAAACAAGCTTCGCGAAGAACGCCAAAAAGTTAGGGAAGGTATTTATAAAATACAAGACGCGCAGCGCGAGAATAATAAAACAACCGAAGAAGGGGAAAAGGCTACTAAAAAGTACGAGGCTTCTATTAAAACTGTAGCTAGAGCTTTAGATGTAGATTTTTACCCTAGCCAAAAAAGAGTAAAAGAATTACTAGATAATAGCTTTACGCAGGTACATAGCAATAATTTAGCAAGATACAAGCGGGGGTTAAATGATTTATCGGCACCTCTAAGCCAAGCTATAGACTTAACCGCAGGTTTAGGTAGACAAATCGCCGAAGGCTTCGGTAGTGCTATGGCTAATATGGTTATGAGTGTAGACGAGGCGTTTACCTTGTATAATGATATGGTAGACGAGGGAGCTAGCAGGACGGAAGCCTTAACCGCTGCCGTAGGTCTATTAGCTACTAGTTTTATGCAAACCCTAGGCCAAGCTATTCAAAGTATAATAGCCCAGCTTTTAGCAGCTGTTACTGTAGCGGCTATCCTAGCTGTAGTATTGAGCTTAGCTACCGGAGGATTAGCGGGCACTAGCTTACAAAGTATAGGTACAGCTATGAAGCTCGTAACCTTACCAGCTATGGGTATACCGGGACTAGCAGAGGGTGGTATAGTTACCGGGCCAACGCTTGCGCTTATTGGAGAAGGCCGCGAGAGCGAGGCAGTAATACCACTTAGCAAGCTCCCACAAATAGCCGGCGGTGCCGGTGGGGCTGTAGAGGTGTACGGACGCCTAAGCGGCCAGGACATCCTCTTAAGCACCGAGAAAGCAGGAAGAACACGAAGCAGATATAGAGGTTTTTAAATATGGGGTTACGGTTATATAGTGAATTTCACAGCTCAACGGATAAGCTCTTTAAAATAGAGATCCACGACAGCAGCTTTAGCGGAGACGCTGAGGCTTTTACTGTTGCGGGCGATGGGTTTACTTTAAACTACAGCGGAGAGACGGACGACATAGTAAGCCCTATTATAAGCTCTAACTGTACGATAAGCGCCTATAACAATAGCGACGGCTTCGACACTTTTATAAACCTGCTTAACAACTACCAAGAGGAGCGCTTTACTTTACGTATTTACGGAGAGGGCAGCACGGTAGAGGACGGGCTAGTATTTGACTTTTACGATACTGAGCTACCGCCGGATAACGGGCTAAAGCTTTACTGGGCTGGTATTATTATGCAGGATCTAGTAACTATAGAAGATACGCATAAGCCCTACGTCTTTAGTATTACAGCTGTAGACGGTATAGGGCACCTAGCTAATAAAGAGTATACTATTACGGGTAATGTAACCCTAGAGAGTTTTATAGAGAGTGCAGCGGACGCTATAGGAATAGACAGCTTATACGCAGACGACGACCTACTGTACGCTACTAGCGTTAATATTTGGGACACTCAACACACGTACAACACTTCTACCGACGTAACTACTTTAACGCGTTTTAACGCCTTAGTATTTGCAGATAGAGAAGAAGACGGTACCTACGTTTACTCTAACTATTTAGATATTCTTAAAGAGCTTTGTATAGCCTTCGGCGCTAGGTTCTACCAGCGCGAGGGGGTTTACTACTTCGAGCAATACTTAGAGCGTACCGTAACCACTAGAACTATAAGCGCCTACTATAAGGACGGCACTAAAGCTTTTACTTCTACTGTTAGCGACGACGTAACCCTCGACGGTACAACCGTCGGCGGGGCACGTCTAGCGGGTAACAGCTTTAACTTCTTACCTGCACTAAAAAAAGTACAAGTAAGCTACAACCAGGAGCGCAGTAATAACCTACTAGCTAATAGATTGACCTACACCGGTGCAACTGGCAGGCAAGATCTAGGCTTTGTAGTAGACGACAATAACGGCCAAATCCAAGTAACGGGCTTACTTATTTGGCAGCTCACCCCTAACGGTAACAGCGGTACGGTAGTCTTAAATCATTGGCAGCCGGTATGGAGGCTAGAGCTTCGTATAGAAGACGCGGCCAACCCCGGAACCTTCTACTATCTTAAGAGACCTTGGAGCCCTGGAGCTGGGCCGTTATACGGCGCTACAACTTGGACTACTACACCAAGCTATTACCACATAGACGCGGGTACAACAAGAAACGAGTTGAGCGGTGCTTATTTAAGTAACACCTTTAGCCTAGTTACTCCGCCTCTACCGGTAGACGGGGACGCGCAGCTAGACGTAAACTACTACCAAGCTTACGACGCTTTTAATAATACAGTAAAAGCTATCCCGGTATACTTTGACGAGACCAACCAAGTAAAGGAAGTTACAGCTACTTACTTTAATGGTAACGGAGGTATAAGCGAGGTTACAGTATTTAGCGCTACGAATACGGACGCTAATATAAATAGTAACCTTATTCTAGATTTAGGCGAGTTAAGGGTAAGCGATTCTTTAGGCCTGCAGGGCAGCTTTTACGTATTCGACGGCAGCGCGTGGGTAGCTTCTACGCAATGGCGCCGAGGGAATAGCGGCAGTTATACGAGCTTACTAAAGCTTTTAACAAATGAGGTACTAGCGCTGCATAAAAAACCTATAGAAAGGTATAACGGTACGATTGTAGGGCCTTACCCGTTCGGGGTAAGGTATAGCTTCGAGTCGGCCTTTTGGCTTCCTATGGGCGGAAGCTATAACGCTAATATGGACGAATGGTCTAGCGAATGGTTTAAGGTTCAAAAGGACTTAAGTAACATTACTATAGACAGCCCAGTAGGTAGTGGCGGCGGTGCCGACTTCGTAGGAAGGGTAAGCGGCCAGCAGGGAACGGACGAAGTAATAAACGGCGTAGACATTACAGTAACTACGAGCGAGGTTACGGGTAACCAAACGATAGGCGGTACGCTAGGGGTTACGGGTAACAGTACTTTAGCTACTACGAGCGTAGGGGAGTTTACTACTACTGACCGGGTGAACGTAACGCTTAACGAAATTACGGGTAACCCAGGAGGCAGCGAGAGTATAAGCGCTAGAGATCATTTTAATTTTATAAGCTACAGTGGTGCTAATGGTAACTATACTGTAAACCTTCCGGCAGCTGAGACCGGAATAATAATGCGCTTTAAAACCGACGATACTATACTAGCTAATAAGACTATAACGCTCACGCCCCAAAGCGGTGAGCGTATAGACGCCGAAGCATCTTATATAATGGATCGCAGCTACGACGGTATTACCTTACTTGGTAACGACAGTAACTGGTATATAATACAAAAGAAAGAGAAGTAAATAAGTACTAAGTTTATACTATATTAAATACTACTAATGAATGAGAAAGGCTCAATTTTTTTACCTGCTACGCAGAGGCCTACTAAGCGGAGGCTTAAACTTTATAAAAGAGGGGTTAGTTATGGCGAGTAAGTTTACTACCCAGGGGCTAAGCTTCCCCGCCCAAGGCTCGGCCGAATTCAACGGGACGAGTGATTATATACAAGTTAAAGACGACGGCAAAGGTTCGGCGTTTGATACGCAAGAATTTACTATTGGCGCGTGGTTTTATCTTGACAGATTAGGAGTTGAAAATGTTGTTTGGTCTTATGACTTCACCAGTCACACAAACCCTTATTATTCTCAACATTTAAGAATTTCAAGTAGTGGATACATCATTTTTAGTTGGAACAACAACGGAAGTTCGTTTGAGCAAATATCTTCTCCGTCTGCAGTCAGTCCTTCAAGGTGGTATTATGTAAGCGCAAGTTTTGTAAATGGCTCTCAAAAATTATATTTAGACGGAAGTTTAATAGTGAGTAGCTCCGCAAACGCAACAATTACATATTATAATCAAGAGGTTTGGATTGGCCGTTCAAATTTTGGCGGTTATGTAGACGGCAACCTCGCCAACGTCGCAATATGGAACCGCGCACTTTCAAGCGATGAGATTAATTCCGTGATGTGGAAAAGCTACGAAGCATTAAGCGGTGCGGAATCAAACGGCTTACAAGCGTGGTATTCTTTGGATGATATAAGCGGTACAAGCGTGCCGGACTCAAGTGGGAACGGGAATAACGGAACGGCCAACTAATGGAAGGTTTTGTATACAAGTGGGTAAATACCACTAACGGAATGTACTATATAGGTAGTCATAAAGGCAAGCCTAACGATAGATATATAGGAAGCGGCCGTCTCTTTAAACAAGCGTATAAAGAAACACCCGAATCGTTCACTCGCGAAATCATCTACCAAGGTGAATCATTTAGAGAATTAGAAGATTTTGTATTGAAAACGCTGAACGCGAGAAACGACGAAAAATCTTATAATCAAGTTAATTTTTGTTCACCAAGTATTGACTATAAAAAGAATAAACCAGTATCGGAAGAAACACGGGAAAAGATTAGACAAATAAGATTAGGAAGTAAACACACGGACGAATCTATTGCTTATATGCGTACACTTCACAAAGGTGAGGATAACGCTTTTTACGGAAAGACTCACACGGAAGAATCAAAACGTAAAATGAGCGAAGCGAAAAAGAACGACCCTAATAATAAAGAAACATTAAAAAAGGCTTGGGCAAAATCTAAACGCGCAGTTTACTGCGGTTATTTAAATCAAAGTTTTGACTCTTTAAAAAAGTGTTCTATTGCGTTGGGTTTATCTCGTTCATACGTTAGTAATATGCTAACTGGGAAGTCTAATAATTTATACGATATAAAATACTTATAAGATATGGCAACAAGTACAACAAGAACAAATAAGCCCATTCTTCCGAGAGGCAATGACCAAAGCCCTTTGGCCTACAATCGTGCAAAACTATTCAGCGGGAAGGCCCTTTCTTTTGATGGGGTTAATGATAGTGTGTTTTTAAGCGATTTTACATTAACTGGTAACACGGCGAGTATTTCGTTTTATTTAAACTGGGATGATTTAGGCACCGACGCGGTTCAATTCATTTGCGAAGGAAATGACCCTTTGGATTTATTGATTCACACTGGTGGAACAAGTGGTGTCAATGGCTTTCGTTTTGCTATGACAAGCGGCGCAACATTTGATTCTACTGGAGTTATTCAAAATGGGTATAATTATTATACTTTTACTACCGACGGAACAACGGCAAATGTTTATGTTAATGGGGTTTTATTTAATTCCGAAACTATCAATTTAGGTTCGGTTAGTATTACCGAAATAGGAATAGGCAACCGACAATTAAATAACACGCTTTTTTTAGACGGCCAAATCGCTGGCTTTAAAATCTTCAACACCGCATTAACCGCCGCACAAGTGGCCGACCTATACAACAACCCCGAAAAGGTCGTACCTACTGGAGTGGATAACACCGCTTTAAAGTTATGGCTACCAATGCAAGAAGGCGCGGGAACGACGGCGTACGATGGGAGCGGAAACGGAAACCACGGCACCATTAGCGGCGCAACGTATACGCACGGAATCGGCGCACCCGTCAGCCAAACGGCGGTTATTGATTGGAATAAGTCGCATAACTACATTGACAAGAGTGAAGAATTTGAAACGGCATCTTGGAGTGAAAACCGATTGGTAACCATTACGGACGATTCATTTATTGCACCCGATGGAAGCGCAACGGCAACGGAAATCGTAGAAACCACGGCGAACGATTCGCACTTTTTAGCGCAAACATTATCGGTAACCGCTGGCGATTATTTCATTTCAGCATACGTCAAAAAAAGAGATTACGATTGGGTTCAACTTTCAACGGGTGGCGATACCTCAAGATATGCGAACTTTAATATTTCAACGGGCGCAACTGGTAATGCAAGCGATATAACCGAATTAATCATTGAAGATGCTGGAAATGGATGGTACCGCATTGGCGGTAAATTAACCACAAGTTCAACGTCATTCAATTACTTTATAACTTTGATTCAGTCGGATGTTGCAAGCCGTTTCCAAACGTACACGGGAACCGATAAAGGGCAATACATTTGGGGAGCGCAAGCAACCAAAAGTGCAACCTTACAACCTTACTTGCGTAATATAGGAACGTCGGAAATTACTGCGGACGTATTACTCCCCCAAGGCTTAACAACGGGCCGCGATATCACGGGCGTGAATCTATTTGAAAACGTGCGGAAACAAGGCGCGCTAAATCTTGACGGGAATTCGTGGGCAGAGGTTCACGATAATGCGAGTTTGGATTTTGGGACGGGTTCGTTTACGCTTGAGGCGTGGGTTAAAGCAGATTTTTTATCTCAAGGTAGTGGGGTAAATATAATTTTATCTCTTGGTGGAGATATAACATCTGCTAACAATTCGGGTCTTGTTTCAACTTCAAGCGCATTTAGTTTTTGGATAGGTGGAATTAATAGATTTACCCCCGCTTATGTTTCTGAATCTTGGAATCATATTGTAGGTGTTCGTAGTGGTTCGTCTGTTATTTTTTATTTTAACGGAGCGCAAGTAGCAACTGGTAGTAGTAGTAGTTCAATTACCAACTCACAAGAAAAACAAATTGGTAGGGATGAAACTACAATAAGATATTACCCAAACCAAATCGCCCAACCGCGCATCTACAACCGCGCATTGACAGCCTCTGAAGTACTCAACAACTATAACGCAACAAGTAGCTTATACATATAATATTATGAACGGAAACATTTACATCTCAGTACCCGCAGCGGATAAAGCACAACAGCTTCCTGCTAGTCTAGACAGATACGATTGGGAAACATTTACCTACAATGAAGACGGTACTGTAAACTCTATGACTACTATCCACCCCACGTGGGAGCAGTACGGTGAGAAGTACAAGCACCTCTTTGGTGCACCTGTACACCTAACTGTTGATGAGGTTGAATACATTGTGTATGAGATTGAAGCATCTTGGTTACAATCAGAGGTGAGTGCGTTAGTAGCGCTAGGGGCAGGCTTAACCGCCCCAAGCTACACGCTAATGACTAATCCGGAAGTTAGAGAGTTTATTCAAGCAAACACAACTGAGCAATTATGAGTCTAGTAAGTTTATATGACGAGGCTAGTCTATGGATGACTCCCTCTGGAGCGAAGGATGGTAGGCTGTTTAGCGAGCTACCTGTTCCTGTTTATGGACCAGAGTTAGTCAGGAATGGTGGTTTTGATAGTGGAACAGGTTGGTCAACTCCTTCAGGTTGGTCTATCAGTAACGGAACACTACAAGGGACTAATGTCGCTGCTGTATCTGCTACTCAAGCCGGAATTACTTTTTTAAACAAGTCTTTTAGGGTTGAATATACAATTACTGAAATCTCGCAAGGCGATGTGAGAATTTATTTAGGGGGTACTCAAAGCACTCCAAATAGAAATGCAGTTGGTACTTATGTAGAGTACATAGATATTACGACTGCTAATACTACATTGTATATTCAAGGGATTAACAATTTTACAGGTAAGATTGATAATATATCAGTCAAAGAGGTAAGTAACATTGGAGACTTTACTTTTAGTAGAGGTTCAAACCTTGCGGCTACTCGTGTAGGCCCTACAGGATTGATTGAGAAAGGGCGGGAGAATCTATTGCCCTACTCTAATGCTTTTACAAGTGGAGATTGGCAAGATACAGGAGCATCTTATTTTACAAGTGGACAATCGGGTTACGATGGAACTAATGATGCTTGGAGATTTACTACCGTTAATCAAGGAGAGAGATTCCAAATAGTAAGTAGTGTTGTTACAGGAAAAACAGGCGTACATACATTAAGTGCATACTTTAAAAAAGGAACTGCGGATGGTGTTAGAATGCGTGTTGATATGTCGGGCACTGATGCTAACATTTATGTAAATCTTCTTGACGGAAATATATTTAATTCTGTAGGTGATATTGCTGCTAAACTAACCGACATAGGTGGTGGGTGGTATAGAGCGGAATTAACTGCTAATTGGGTTAATGTTCTCAACATTAGAATTTACCCTACTAATACGACTGGTAACGATGCAGTAGGAACAATCTACATCCAATCAGCCCAATTGGAAATCGGCTTGGCCGCTACGGATTACATTGAATCGGGAGCGACAACGGGAAAGGCGGGATTGTTAGAGGACGAACCCCGTTTAGATTATTCGGGGGGTGCGACTTGTCCGTCTCTTTTACTTGAACCGAGTAGGACGAATCTTGTAAGGCAGAGTGAGTATTTTGGAGACTGGATACAATCCAACACAATTATTACCTCTAATGTGGCTATAAGCCCAGAAGGATTGCAAAATGCAAGCGAATTAGAATTTACTGCACTAACCGCTGAATTTTATAGAACATTTAGCAATGTTGCGAGTTCCGATCATACGGGCAGTATTTTCCTAAAAAACATTGATAAAAATAGTGTTAAAGTTCAATTAGATGGAGGTACTCCCGCAATCTCCGGGGGGTGCGATGTGGATTTAATAAATGGCACTATATCTAACGAATACGGAAGTGTTACGGCTGGAATAGCAGATTTTGGAAATGGATGGTATAGAGTGCATTTTGGTGATGATTCAAATGCATCAACGGCCAACCCAAGATTTGAAGTAACAAATGCCTCTACGGGCAGTACTTTGGGTAGTTTATATGTATATGGCGCACAAGCAGAAGTCGGCTCCTACCCAACAAGCTACATCCCGAACCATTCGGGCGGGACCGTTACGAGGTCAAGAGATACAGGCAGTTTGAATCTTGTTGGTGCAGGTATCAATGATGGTTGGACATCAGGTACAATACTTATTGAATTTGAGAAGCCATACAACAATGAAAATAATGATGTAATAAGAATACACGGAAACTCTGTTAGTGGTCGTGCTTACATCTATAACAATGGCTATGGATTTGCAAGTGATTGGAGTTACTCAAGTAACTTTACAATAGGAGATAACACTAAAATTATTTATAGGTTAAATACATTATCTACTGCAAACCTATTTAAAAACGGAGTTAAATTCACAGGAGCAGAAGGCTCTGGAACTGCTTGGAGTAATATCAAGTATATCTACCTAAACAATCAAGTAGGTGCTAAAATAAACATTAAGCAGATAGTAGTATTCCCAACGGCATTAACTGATAGCGAATGTATTAAACTCACAACGCTTTAGCCAGCTTACATTATTGGTAATT
>ENA-OQVM01002494-OQVM01002494.1-marine-metagenome-genome-assembly--contig:-NODE-2494-length-21423-cov-8.901199_pt1 | contig 21423 bp, 12 predicted proteins | sample MGYA00237776_ERZ505498 | MGnify/ENA primary metagenome ERZ505498 (study PRJEB26159, sample SAMN06265151) | marine metagenome | isolation source: Helgoland LTER site | place: Germany:Helgoland, sampling... | reverse complement strand
TGTCGCTGTTTAGTCCAGTCGATGGCTAATTTTATGGCTGTTACAAAAGCAACAACATAAATTTCACCCAAGATTACGGTAATCGCATAAGAAAGATCAATTCTTGTAGTTAAACCAGCATATTCAGGCATTACATCTCCACTTGAAAAATAATAAGCAATTTGATATTTCAGTACAAGGGTAAGCCCCAAGCTAATCACAAGAAGAGTAAAAAAATCAATAATCTTTCCGTTAAAAAATTTTGGAAGCAGATAAAAAATAAAAAGATAAGATAAGCCAATATGAAATGGAAACTCCAACAAGTTAGATTTAAAGGAATAACTATAATCATCATAAAAACTCCCCCATCTTACGGTGTTAAACGCAAAATAGGCCAGCCAAAATATAATTTGACTTGAAACAGGAATTGAAGAGATTTTGTTATAAGTAGGGTTTGTAAATAACGATCTTTTACTAGTCTTCATTTTGATTACTTATATAAAGTTTGTGATTAAAATCACTAATTGTTAAATTAGAAATCACTAATTTAAAAATTCATTTTTTAAAAATTATTAAAACAATGAAATTTATTAAAAATAATATTCTAAAAATTTTCTTTGTATTTATATTGTTTTCCTCATGTCAAACTAAAGACATGGTTGAAACTCCAAATGTAATTTTTATTCTTGCCGATGACTTAGGGTTTGCCGACCTGAGTTCTTATGGCTCAAAAATGATTAATACCCCTAACCTTGACTTGATGGCTAGCCAGGGAGCGCTTCTTAATTCTTATTACTCAACTCAAGCTGTTTGTTCAGCTTCAAGAGCTTCGATATTAACTGGGAGCTATCCTAACCGAATTGGGTTTAGTGGAGCTCTTGGTCCTAATTCCAAAAAAGGAATTAATCCAAGCGAATTCTTAATGTCTGAAATGTTTAAACAAAAAGGATACAATACTGCAATCTACGGAAAATGGCATCTTGGAGATAATAAAAAGTTTTTACCTACAAATCATGGCTTTGATGATTTTTTTGGAATTTTATATTCAAACGATATGTGGCCTTTTCATGCAGAATATCCAGATAGTTATCCAGACTTAATGCTTTATGATTACGATAAGCCAGTTGAAGTACTAACTGACCAATCTGATTTAACAATGGAATTAACAAGAAAAAGTATTTCATTTATAGAAAAAAATAAAAATACTCCATTCTTTTTATACTTAGCCCACCCACAACCTCATGTCCCCTTGTTTGCTTCTTCAAAGTTTAAAGGCCGATCAGATCACGGACTCTATACAGATGTAATTGAAGAAATTGACTATTCTTTAGGGCAAATAATGGAAACATTAAAGAAAAATAATTTAGATAAAAACACAATAGTTGTTTTTACATCTGATAATGGCCCGTGGCTTTCTTATGGTGAACACGCCGGCTCAACTGGAATCTACAAAGAAGGAAAGGGAACAACATGGGAAGGTGGACAAAGAGTGCCTTGCATTGTTTGGTACCCAAAAGAAATAAAACCAAACACTGTCCTTTCAACTCCTTTTATGGGTATTGACTGGCTTCCAACTTTTTCAAAAGTAATAAACTCACCTCTTTCGGAAAATAAAATTGATGGTAAAAACATTTGGGAAAATCTAACAAGTGAAACAAAAAAAGATCCGCACGAAGCCTTGTTTTTTTATTACCACAAAAACAGTTTACATGGCGTTAGGCATGGAGATTATAAAATGTATTTTCCTCATAGGTACAGAACATTAAATGGGAAAATAGGCAGAGATGATGGAAAACCAATAAAGTATGAATATGTAGATCTTTTAGAAAACGAACTTTATAATCTAAAAACAGATCCATCAGAAACAAAAAACATTATTAACGAATTTCCAGGAATTGCAAAAAAAATAATTGCTTTAGCTGATAATAAAAGAAAAGAAATTGGAGACGATTTAACTAATGTTATTGGCTTAGAAAACAGAGAAATTGGAATGATTGATTAATTTTTTAAAAAATGAGTAACAGAAGAAATTTTATAAAAAAATCTGCTTTAGGCTCCTTAGGAGTTTCTAGTATTTTAAGTTGTGATGAGTTAAATAATGTTAATATTAAAAAAACTTATCCTAGAATTATTTCTACATGGAATCACGGTCTAGATGCAAACAAAAAAGCCTGGGAAGTTTTAAAAAGTGGAAATGGCGGACTGTCTGCTGTTGAAGAAGGTGTAAAAGTATCGGAAGCTGATCCAAAAGTAAGATCAGTGGGTTATGGAGGGTATCCAGACAGAGAAGGTATTGTCACATTGGATGCTTGTATAATGGATAAAAACAGCAATTGCGGATCGGTAAGTTTTTTACAGAATATTAAACACCCTATATCAGTTGCAAGACATGTCATGGAAGACACTCCACATGTTATGCTTTCTGGAAAGGGAGCTTTAGATTTTGCAATTTCAAAAGGATACAAGCAAGAAAACTTATTGACAGATGATTCAAAAAAAGATTGGCTGAATTGGAAAGAAAAATCCAACTATAAGCCTGTCATAAATATTGAAAATCACGATACAATCAGCATGTTATTAATTGATGATGTTGGCGATTTGTATGGTGCCTGTACAACAAGTGGTGCAGCTTGGAAAATGCATGGTAGAGTTGGTGATTCTCCTATAATTGGAGCAGGTTTATTTTTAGACAATGAGGTTGGAGCTGCTGCTGCTACTGGACTAGGAGAAGCCATTATAAAAACCTCTGGAAGCGCCATGGTTGTTGAGTTAATGAGACAAGGTGCTTCGCCTTTAGAAGCATGTAAAACAATAGTAAAAAGGATATCAAAAATCCATAAGTCTGGACCTGAATGGGATTACCTTCAAGTTGGATTTATAGCAATTAATAAAAATGGAGAATACGCTGGTTATAGCTTAAGAAAGGGATTTAATTATTCTCTATGCGACCAGAAAAACAAGGATTTATTAATTGACGCTAAATATGAAATAGGATAATGGAAATTTTAAATTATTTAGGCAAATTTCATCCTGTTGTTTTGCACCTGCCAATTGGGGCATTATACTTAACGTTTTGTCTTGTTCTTCTTGAGAAGTTTTTTAAATCAAATTATACAATTCCTATAAGATTTGGATTATTGTTTTCATTTGTATTTTCTGTTTTAAGCGCCATGCTTGGGTATTTTCTTTATTTAGGTGATGATTTTTCAGGTGATCTAATAGAGAGGCATATGTGGCTTGGGATTTCTACGACTCTCTTTATAGGACTTTTGTTGTGGATTCATAAAACCACTACACATATAAAATATTTCAACGGAGTGTTTTTAATTACGATTGTTCTATTGTCAGTAACAGGACATTTTGGAGGACAAATAACACACGGAAGTGAATATTTAAAATTACCAGATTTCAGCAAAACTAGTAATCAAGCTAGTGTTGATAGTCTAAACCTGTACACAAGTATTGTAATGCCAATCTTAGATAATAAATGTGTTAAATGTCATAATCAAAATAAATCTAAAGGGGATTTAATACTGAATTCAAAAGAATCAATTTTAAAAGGAGGTGAATCAGGCAGTATATTAGTCACTTTTGACCCTGAATCAAGCCATTTATACAATTATCCAAACCTTCCAATGGAAGATGAAATGCACATGCCACCTGAGGGGAACTCTCAGCTTACAGAAAATGAAATAGAGTTGCTTAGAATATGGATAGATAAAGGTGCAGAATTCGAGTCGTTTAATTCATTTGTATCTTTTGAAAAATCCGAACAAGAAATTGTTAATTCTTTTATTAAGGTTGATTTAGAAAAAGTGGATCCACCCAGAAAAAAAGATCTTGAAAAATTATTAGAGCTTAATTTTAGACTCGAAAGAAATAGTGTTTCAAATAATTATTTAGAAGCTAAATTTTTAGGTACAGTTTTAAAATCAAAACATTTAAATGCTTTGTCAAAAGTTAAAACACAGTTAATCAAATTAGATTTAAGTAATTCCAATTTAAACGACAATTTGATTTATGATTTAAAATCTTTCGAAAATTTAAAATATTTAAAAATTAATAATACTAGTATAACTGATAATGGTTTATTATCGGTCAGTCCCTCTGTAGAAAGTCTTAATTTAAATAATACGGATATAAGTTTTGAAGGTTTAAAGCAGTTGTTACAAAATAATGAGTTAAAAAACGTCTACTTGTGGAATACCAATTTAAACAATGAAAATCAACAAATGCTTACAGACTTGTATTCCGCTAATTTAAATTTTGGAGTAAGTGATTTTGCTAAGGGAGTTCCATTGTCCTCTCCTGAGCCCATATCAGAGCAAACAATGTTTTCGGATTCTATAAAAATAGAGTTTTATAAGCCTTTAGGAGATCCCACAATTAGGTACACTATTAATGGAGAAGATCCAGACTCTTTGTCTACTATATATACCAATCCATTTTTTATTTCTAGCACTATAAATCTTAAGGCAAAAGCCTTTAAAAAGGGTTGGTTAGATAGTAAAATAGGAACTGTAGATTTTGTTAAAGTAGAGGGGATTTTAAAAGATTATGTGCTAAAAACTGCCCCAGATAACAGATATAAAAATCCTAAAAAATTATTTGATGGAATTGTTGGGGATATCAATTTCAGAGATGGTCATTGGAACGGCTTTATTCGTACTCAAGATTATAAAAAAGGTGTTAACGAACGAAATTCAGGAGATTTGGTGTTAGAAATAGATTTAAACGGAAAGTCACATTCTGGAATTGGTATACATGCCTTAGAATCGCTAGGATCTTATATTATGTTTCCAAGTAGTATTGAACTTTATGATATTGGCGGAAAAAATGATAAATTAATTTATTCAAAAGACTATGTACCCTCAATTTTAGGGGCATCTGATCTTGTGAAATTTTTTAAAATTCCTATCGCTAAAGAATCAAACAAGCTCAGACTTGTTGTTAAAAGCAACAAAAAACTTCCTAAAGGTCATCCTGCTCAAGGAGAATTCGCCTGGCTTTTTGTTGATGAGATACTTTTCTTATAAAATATAGCAAAATCAATCCCTAAAACATTCTTTTAGAAATGTTTAGACACTATTTATTAGATGTTTTTTCTAAAAAATTGATCGTAATAAAATACGCTTTTGTCGAAATTGTTTAAATTTTTTACGAATATGTTAAAAAAGTGTTAACGTTTTTATTAAATTAGTACTGATTTAAACAAAACTAAATATTTATGAAAACAAAATTTATTACAATTTTGTCCTCTTTTTTATTGATGTTTGCATTCGGTTTTTCCGTGCAAGCCCAATCAATAAGCGGGACAGTAACCGACGATAATGGTGTTCCTCTTCCAGGAGCAACTGTTTTAGTCGAAGGGACTTCTAATGGAGTTTCCACTGATTTTGATGGTAATTATTCAATTAACGCTTCAAGCGGGGATACCCTTGTTTTTAGCTTTGTTGGGTATACTTCACAATCAGTAGCTGTTGGATCTTCTTCAACGGTTGATGTTTCATTACAGCCAGACAACGCTTTATCTGAAGTAGTTGTAACTGCACTGGGTGTAAAAAGAAATGTTAAAGCTGTTGGATACTCTATAACTCAAGTTGAAGGTGATGCAATTAGTGGTAACCCTTCTACTAATGCTATTAATGCTCTACAAGGTAAAGTTGCCGGTGTTATGATTACTGGTTCTGCGATGGGTGCTAAGGGTTCAAGTAGAGTTGTTATTAGAGGAGCGAGTTCTTTAAGTGGAAACAACCAACCTCTTTATGTTGTTGACGGTATTACAATCAACAATAACAATTTAGGTGCTGCTGGTATGTGGGGTGGTACTGATTTTGGTGATGGTATTTCAAGTATTAACCCAGACGATGTTGAGTCTGTAACTGTTCTTAAAGGTGGAGCTGCTGCTGCACTTTACGGATCTAGAGCTTCTAATGGTGTAATTATTATTACTACTAAAAGTGGTCTAGGTAGCGAAGGAATAGGAATTGAAATCAACAGTACTTCTCAATTTGACATGATAAATAATAGTCTTTGGGATGCACAAACACTTTACGGATCTGGTACTTTAGGTATAGCTCCTACTAGTGCTGCTTCTGCAATAGACAATTTATATACCTCATGGGGTGCAAAAATGGAAGGTCAGACTGTAATGAATTTTGATGGTATTAGTAGACCTTATTCTTACACGGGAAGTAACCAAGATAGGTTCTACAGAACTGGTACTACTTTTAGTAATACAGTATCTTTATCAACATCAAGTGAAAAAGGTAATACAAGATTCTCGTTTACAAACATGGACAATGATGATATTTCACCTGAATCAACTTTAGACAGAAACTCAATGAGTGTTAATACTAGCCAAAAATTAGGTAGTAATATTACTTTATCTGCTAGCCTTAAATATATTCTTGAAGATCAATCAGGAAACCCGAATGTTTCGGATGGTCCTGGAAATGCTAACTGGATAACTAAGCAATATGCTCCATCTATTGACGTAATGTGGGGTCTTGGTCCAAATGGAAACGGAACTCAAGCTGATGGATTAAATGAATACGTATTTAGTGAAGGTGTTTATTTAACAAACCCTTTCTTTGCTCAAAATATGAACGTTAAAGATTTAGAAAAAGAACGTTTTGTTGGAGCTTTGAATTTAAGATGGGATTTAGCTGATTACCTATACGTAAGAGGTCGAGTTGGTGTAGATAGATTCGATGCGCATAGAACTACCTCAGAAGCATATGGGATAAGATATAAGCCTTTGGGTGGTATTAGTGAATATAAATTAGCTACTCAATCAATTGATGCTGATTTATTTTTGGGAACAGACAACTTGCAAATCGTTGATGATTTAAGTTTAACTGCTTTTGTTGGAATAAGTTCTTACAGAAACGAAAACTCATCAATTAACATAACTGGTAATGATTTTATTGTTCCAGGATTAGTTTCTTACGCAAATACTAAGAACAAAAGCGCTAGCTACGGATTCTCTGAAAAGCAAATAAATTCTGCTTATGGATCTGCTGAAATAGGCTATAAAGATTATGCGTTTTTATCTTTGACCGCAAGAAATGACTGGTTCTCAACTTTATCGTTAAAGGACAAAGTGGCTCCAAATAATGACTTATATACTTCAGCCTCATTATCTTTAGTACTATCTGATGCGATGGACTTAGGTGACGATGTTGATTTCCTTAAATTTAGAGCAGGTTATTCTCAAGTTGCTGGTGGTGCTGATAATCCATACAGATTAAATTTAGCTTACTCAATTCTTGGTAATCCTCACTTAGGAAATCCAATGGGTCAAATTAATGGTAGCCAAATTCCTAACTCTGAAATTACTCCTTTTGAAAAAAATGAAACAGAGTTTGGTGTTGATTTAAGAATGTTTGATAATAAGCTTTCTATAGATGCTACTTACTATGATAACGAAACAGCTGGAGATATTGTTGGAGTTTCTGCTTCAAATACTTCAGGTTATAGCAGTGCTCTTGCAAATCTTGGTAAAGTAAGTAACAAAGGTATTGAGCTTTTACTTAAAGTTAAGCCAATCGTTACAGATGATTTTGCAATGGAACTTTCTTTAAATTATACTAATAACACAAGTAAAGTTGAAGCAACAAATGATACTGATGGAATGGTTTCTCTAGATGAGCCAAGAGGTGTTAATGGAAACAGAAACATGAGAGTTATGCATATAGTAGGTGAAAGATATGGTGCTTTATTTGGAACTTCTTTTCTTAGAGACGCAGATGGACACATCGTTCACGAAAATAGCGCAGGATATCCTCAACCTGTTATTGATAATAACAGAAAAATTTTAGGATTTGGTGTTGCTCCAGAACAAATTGGTTTAGGTGCATCATTTAGATATAAAGATTGGAACGCAAGTTTACTTGTCGAGGGTAAAGTAGGAGGACAAATCATGTCTGGTAGTAATGCTGAGATGTTAGGTAGAGGTCTTCATAAAATGACCGTTCCTGCTGGTGGTCGTGAGGCTGGGTTTACACCAGATGGTGTTATGGAAGATGGTTCTGCTGTTTCGCAATCTCTAACTGTAGCTCAACAACAAAATTACTGGGAAAGATATAATGATGCTGCTGAAGCTGGTATATATGATGCAGATTACATGAGATTAAGAAATGTAAGTATTGGATATAACTTACCATCAAGTATGCTTGAAGGTACCTCTATAGAGTCTGCTAGTATCTCGCTAATAGGAAAGAACTTATTCTTCCTGTCTAATAGTGTTGATAACATCGACCCTGAGTCTGCTTATAACAGTAATAACTCACAAGGTCTTGAGTACTGGGGATTGCCTGTTCCAAGAACTGTTGGTGTTAACGTAAATCTTAAATTTTAATAAATTATAAATATGAAAAAAATATTAATTACATTTTTAGCTTTAGGCGTCTTAGCTTCCTGCGAGTTTGATAAGGGGTTTGAAGAAATGAACGTAAACCCAAATTCTGCTTCGCAGGTTGGGGTTGCAACTAAAATTACTAAACTTCAGACAGACATTTCTGGTAGTAGATACGAGAACTGGAGAAACAGTCTGATTTATAGTTCAACTATTGTTCAGCATCATGCTGAAAACAATTGGTGGGCTGGTGACACTTATAACAGAAATGACGATTGGTCATTTGCACAGTGGAATCAAGCTTACGGAGGAATGGTAAAAGGTGTTCAAGATATTATTGCACAACTTGAATCAGAAGGTGATAGCGGTACTCATATGGCTATGGCTAGAATTATGAGAGTATTTATATTCCATAGAATAACTGATTTATATGGGGATTGCCCATATTCTGAAGCTGGTCAAGGTTATATAAATGGAATCTTAACTCCAAAATACGATTCTCAACAAGACATTTACATGGATATGCTTAAAGAGTTAGAGGAAGCTGTAGCTCAAATAAGCGGAGATGGTGCTCTTGGAAGTGCTGATGTTATTTATGGAGGAAGCGCTGCTCACTGGAAGGCATTTGGAAACTCTATGATGCTTAGGTTAGCTATGAGGTTAACTCAAGTCGATGCTGCAACTGCTCAAGCTTGGGCGGTTAAAGCTATAGGTGGAGGTACTATGACTTCTAACGATCACATCGCATCTGTAAAACATGGAGATGGTAGCTCTGGAAGAAAAAATGGTCATGGAGAAGTTTTTGATGTTGACCAAGGTTCTAGAATAAGTACTTCGTTTATGAGTAGAATGAATGGTGATCCAAGAAAAACTAGATTGTTTATGAGAAATGCAGATAAAAATCAAGATGCTGCAAATCTTATTGGGATGAAAAATGGACTCAAAAACGATCCTTACACAGATTTAGATGGTAATGCTATTCCAGCTGCTGGAGACACAACCGTGTATGCAATGGCTGCAACGGAATTACAATCTATAACTGCTCCAATGGTTTTTCAAACTTATGCAGAAGTTGAGTTTTTAAAGGCTGAAGCAGCAATTAGAGGATGGATTTCAACTAGTGATAAAGATCACTATGAAGCTGGGGTTACTGCAGGTATGCAAATGCTTGAGGGAATTTATGGTACTACACCAATAACAGGTGCTGAAATTTCTACTTTCTTAGCTGGAGACGGTGCATACAAAGCCGATGGTTCTGTTGCTGAAAGATGGGAACAAGTTATGGATCAGTACTTTATTGCAACATACTTAAATGAGTATGAAGCCTATGCTAACTGGAGAAGATCAGGATTTCCTAACATAACTGCTACTAGACACCCGGGTAGTTATACTAACGGACAGTTTATGGTAAGAATGATTTACCCTACGGCTGAATCTGGATCAAATGCTGCAAATTACGCAGCAGCAGTTGCAAATCAAGGACCAGACAGCTATACAACACCATTATGGTGGGATAAATAAGAAGGTTTTTTGTTTTTTATATATTCGAAAAAGAGGGATTAATTTCCCTCTTTTTTTTTACTTTTAAATTATGAAAGAATTACTTGCAATATTCCTTTTATTTCTTAACTATTCCTTCTCTCAAGAAACAGTTTTTGAATTACTTAATTCAAAAGAAACTGGGGTAGAATTCAATAATATTATTGAAGATAAAAAGGAACATAATATTTTATTATATGCAAATTATTATGGAGGTGGTGGCGTAGGAATTGCAGATTTTGATAATGACGGATTACAAGATGTTTATTTTGGAGGGAACTTAGTTTCAGATAAAATTTATAAAAATCTTGGAGATTTTAAATTCGCAGATAAAACTATAAACTCAGGTATCGTTGATAATGGATCATGGTCCTCTGGTATTACAATAGCAGATGTAAATAATGATGGACTTGTAGACATATATGTAAGTAAAGAGTTATACGATGATAAACCTGACTTAAGAAAAAATAAATTATATATAAATAAAGGAGATTTCACTTTTGAAGAATCTTCAAAAAATTGGGGAGTAGATGTGTCAGCAAGAACCAGACATGCTGTTTTTTTTGATTATAATAACGATGGTTATTTAGATTTATACTTACTGAATCAACCACCAAACCCAGGGAGTTATTCTAAATTTTTTGGAGCTGACTTAACATTGCTAGAATATTCATTACAATTGTTTAAAAATACAGGGAATAATAGTTTTATTGACGTAACAAAAGAAGCTGGGCTTAATAGAACAGGATTTCCTAACAGTGTTGTAGCCTCAGATTTAAATCAAGACGGATTTATTGATTTATACGTAGCTAATGATTTTGATGCACCTGATTTTTTATATTATAATAATGGAGACGGAACATTTTCTTATGAAACGGAAAGTTCTTTAAAACACACTTCTTTTTACAGTATGGGCGTAGACTCAGCTGATATTAACAATGATGGAGAATTAGACATTATGGTTGTAGATATGACCGCTGAGGATAATTTTAGATTAAAATCTAACATGAGCGGAATGAATCCTTCGGCATTTTGGAAAGTTGTTGAAAACGGGGGTCATTTTCAATATATGTTCAATACTCTTCAAATAAATAATGGTGACAAAACCTTTAGTGATGTCGCACAATACACTAAAACTTCATCTACAGATTGGAGTTGGGCAAATCTGATAGCCGACTTTGATAACGATGGCTTGAAAGATATTTACGTTACAAATGGACTTTTAAGGGATATTAGAAATACAGATGCTGATAAAAAAGTTGGAGAGTTTGTTTTAAAAATAGCTGATGACTATGTAAAGAAAAATAAATCATTTGAATACAATCTGTGGGATATTTTACCCCTGGACAAAGCTCTGGAACTAGTACCAAGTGTAAAAATTAAAAATTATTTCTATAAAAATTATGGTAACCTAGATTTTAAAAATGAAGCTAAAAGTTGGGGATTAGACCAACCTAGTTTTTCTAATGGAGCATCTTATGCTGATCTTGATAATGATGGTGATTTAGATTTAGTTGTAAATAACGTAAATGAACCTGCATTTATTTATAAAAATAATTCCAAGAAAAATAATTATTTGAGATTAGAACTCATAAATGAGAATAACAAACCTATTTTTGGATCTAAAGTTTCGATTTATAATGGAAATAAAATTCAACTTTTCGAAAGTTCTAATGTAAGAGGTATTTATTCTACAAGTGAAAACATAATTCACTTTGGATTAAGCGATTATAAAAAAGTTGATAGTTTAATTGTTACTTGGCCAAACTCTAGACAAACTAAACTATTTGATGTAAAAGCTAATCAACTGTTAAAAGTAAATTCAAACAACTCTAAAAATTATAACTCTAAATCAAATCCAAAAGAATTGTTTTTTGAAGAAATTCCAACCAAAATTAATTATACTCACATTGAGAATTATTTTGATGATTACGAGAAACAGGTTTTATTACCACATAAATTATCTCAATTAGGCCCTGCACTTGCAGTTGCTGATGTAAATGGAGATAATTTAGACGATGTTTATATTGGATCTGCCTCAGGCAAAGTGTCAAAATTACTTATTCAAAATAATCAAGGTGAACTATTAGAATCGAAAAGTAAAACCTGGGACCCACATAAAGTTTTAGAAGATATTGATGCTGTATTTCTAGATTTTGATAATGACGGAGATAATGATCTTTATGTTGTTAGCGGAGGAAACGAATTTTCTCCAAATTCCAGTACTTACCTTGATAGAATATACATTAATGATGGTAAAGGAAATTTCGAATTTAAAAGAAATTTATTGCCTGATGTCTATGAATCAGGCTCTGTGGTAAGACCTTACGACTTTGATAATGATGGTGATTTAGATTTATTCATTGGATCAAGAATGATTCCTTGGAACTATCCACAGCCAGCAACGAGTTATTTACTAGTTAACAATAACGGGACATACGTTAAGTATAATGATATTAATAACAGCTTAAGTGAACTAGGATTAGTTACAGACGCAGTTTGGTCTGACTACGATAATGATGGCGATAAAGATTTATTTGTTGTAGGAGAATGGATGCCATTAACTTTAATTAAAAATCACAATGGAGTATTAAAAAAAGAAAAATTAAATGATTCTTGTGATGAAAGACGTGGATGGTGGTATTCAATTGAAAGCGCAGATTTTAACAATGATGGAAAAGAAGATTTGGTTTTAGGAAATTTAGGAAAAAATTATAAATATCAAGCAAACCCTGAAGAACCATTCGAAGTGTTTTATGATGATTTTGACGATAATGGCAGCAAGGATATTGTTTTAGCGTATTACAATTATGGTATTCAGTTTCCATTAAGAGGTTTTTCTTGTTCTTCTCAACAGATTCCAGAATTGAAAAGCAAAATACAGAAATATGATTTGTTCGCTTCACTTGATGTTAAAGATGTATACGGAGAAGTTAATTTAGATAATGCTCTAAGATTACACGCTAATTCTTTTAAAAGTGTGGTACTTATAAATAAAAATTCTACATATGAATCTGTGGACCTTCCTTATCAGGCACAATTATCTTCAATAAATGATATTATTGTCGAAGATTATAATAATGACGGAAATATAGATCTTTTAGTTGCTGGCAATTTGTTTACATCTGAAGTTGAAACACCAAGAAATGATGCTAGTAATGGATTAATGCTGATTGGAAATGGTGATGGTACATTTAAGCCTAAGGCAAGAAAAGAGTCAGGATTTTTTGCTCCAAGTGATGCAAAAAAACTTAATTTAATTAAAATAAAAAATGAACAAGGAGTTATAGTTGGAAATAACAATGATTTAATGCAGTATTTCAAAAGAATTAAGTAAATTATTAAACTATCTTATGAGTAACAAAACTTTTTTAAATATTTTAATTTTAGGGTTTTTTGCTTTAGTCCTTGGTTTTATTTTTAGAGTTTTTGGAGGAAACTTACAAACTGAAAAAAAAATAAACCATAATCCTAAACTTGTTGTTGGAATTGTAGTTGACCAGATGAAATATCAATACTTAACTAAGTATTGGAATCATTATTCTGATAAAGGTTTTAAAAGATTGATTAACGAAGGGTTTAATGCTAAAAGCAATCACTATGGGTATGCACAAACCTCTACTGGACCAGGACACACTACTGTTGCAACTGGCACTCACCCAGCAGTTCATGGAATTATTGGTAATAGTTGGTTTGATAAAAAAACAAAAAAATCAGTTTACTGTGTAGACGATTCAAATTATTCAACTGTAGGAAGCTCAACTGATCAAGGAAAAAAATCTCCATCAAACCTACTAACAACTACATTAAGTGACGAAAATAGAGTGGCAACTAATTTTAAGGGTAAAACTATTGGAGTTGCTATAAAAGACAGGGGGTCTATTCTATCATCTGGCCATACAGCAAACGCAGCATACTGGTTTGATTCTAAAGAAGGGAGTTTTATTTCAAGCACCTATTATTTATCAAATTTACCTTCTTGGGCACAAGAATTTAATGATTCAAGACACATTGACAATTATTTAAAACCCTGGGAAACTTATTATGATATTTCAACCTACATAGAAAGTGGCCCTGATAATAATAATTATGAATCAAATTTTAGTGGTGAAGATAACCCTGTATTTCCTCATAACTTTAAAATTCAAAATGATAAAACGGGAGAACCATATTATGGTTCAATTTCCTCTACTCCATTTGGAAACTCGTTAGTTACAGATTTTTCAATTAAAGCAATTGAGGGTGAAGAGCTTGGAAAAGATAATATTACAGACTTTCTATTAATTGATTTTTCTTCTACAGATTACGTTGGGCATCAATTTGGAGCAAATTCAAAAGAAGTTCAGGATACTTACATAAGACTTGATAAGGAAATAGAAAAACTTTTAAATTATTTTGATAATAATATAGGGAAGAACGAGTACACTTTATTTTTGACTGCAGATCATGGTGCAACAGATGCCCCGGGATTTTTAAAAGAAAAGAAAATTCCTATTAATTATTTTAACTCAAAAAAATTTAATTATCATATTGAAAAATCATTAATTAAATTGTTTGGAAATAAATATGTAATATCTAGTAATTCCAATCAACAAATCTTTCTAAACGACGAGCTTATTAAAAAACTTAATCTAAGTTCTAAAGTTGTAAAACAAAGCATAATAGATGTGATACAATCTTTTCCTGGGATTGATAATGTTTATTCTTCAGAGCAAGTCATGAGTGAAATTGATGATCATTTTTTAAAGCTTATTAGAAATGGATTTAATAAAAATCTTTCAGGTGATATAGTTTATACAATAATGCCCAATTGGGTTTATTACAGAAAAGGTTCAACTCATGGTAGAAGGTTTAATCAACATACTCATGTTCCCTTAATTTTATTTGGAAATGGAATTAAAAGAGGATCAATTAGTAGAGAAACTGATGTAATTGATATTGCCCCTACAATTGCGTCTGTTTTAGGAATTAGTTCTCCAAACTCAACGACTGGAAAAGTAATATTTGAGGCTATAGATGATTAACAATCTAAAAATAGTATTAATTCGACTTTTGGCATTTATTTTAGTGCTATCTAATTTTTCATGTGAGGATATTTCTAGTTATGATATTATAATTGTTGGTGGTGGAACAAGCGGGGTTGTGTCAGCTATTCAGTCCTCAAGAATGGGATCCAAAACATTACTTATTGAAGAATCTAATTGGCTGGGAGGAATGATAACCTCAGCAGGTGTAAGTGCTATGGATGGGAACTATAAAATGCCCTCAGGTTTTTTAAAAGAATTTAGAGACAGTTTGGTTTCTCATTATGGGAATTTAGACAGTCTCAAAACTGGCTGGGTTAGTAATTTAATGTTTGAACCCTCTGTAGGAAATAAAATACTTAAAGAAATAGCTCAATCTGAAAAAAACTTAAAAATTCTATATGGTACTATAATTGAGGAAGTCGTAAAAGACGAAAAATTTAAGATTAAAATAAATCAAAATGACATTACATACAATTCGACAATTTTAATAGATGCAACCGAACTAGGAGATTTAATTCCCAAATTAAATCTTCCATATTTTATTGGAATGGATTCAAGGAAAAAGTTTAATGAAGATATCGCTCCAGAATTTTCTAATAATATTATCCAAGACTTAACATATGTTATGATTTTAAAGGATTTTAAGAAAGACATGACGATTGAAAAACCGAAAAATTATGATAGAAATGAATTTATATGCTCATACGATTCTGGAGAATGTTTTAAGAGGGATAAAAAGTTATGGTCAAAAGAAAAGTTGATTAGTTATGGCAAACTCCCAAATAACAAATACATGATTAATTGGCCAATAAATGGAAATGATTACTATTCGAATTCTATTGAAATGACAGCCCAAGAACGTTTGTTGAGTTATGATCGTGCAAAGCAAAAATCATTAAGATTTTTGTATTTTATTCAAACTGAAATGGGATTTAATAATCTTTCGATAGATTATAGTGAATATCCGACAAAAGATGGATTCCCTCTTATGCCATATCACCGTGAATCGAGAAGATTAAACGGAAAGATTACTCTAACATTAAACGATATTAAATCTCCCTATAAACAGAAAAATTCACTTTATAGAACTGGAATTGCAGTTGGAGATTATCCTGTTGATCATCACCATGGAGCTTATTCAAACTATTCTAATCTTCCTAAGCTTGATTTTTATCCTGTTCCATCATATTCTGTTCCTTTAGGGGTTTTAATCCCCGAAAACATTGATAATTTTATGGTGATTGAAAAATCTATTTCTGTTTCTAATCTAGTGAATGGAACTTCCAGATTACAACCTGTAGTTATGCAGATTGGTCAAGCCTCAGGGATTTTAGCTTCTTTGGCAATTTTAAAGAAAAAAAACATTGATCAAATAAACGTAAGAGAAGTTCAGCTAGAAATTTTAAAAAATAATGGATATATATTACCATATGTTGATGTTGATACAGAGGATTTAAATTTTATTAGTTATCAAAAAATTGGAGCATGCGGTATTTTAAGATCAGAAGGTTTAAACATAGGATGGGAAAATAAAACTCTTTTTTATCCCGATTCTAATTTGGACAAAAATGATATTTATTTTGATAATTGGAAGATATTTAAATCTGAAAAAATTCCTTTTCCAGAACAAATGACAATTAAAAATATTTTGCATTGGATTTACAAAATAAAAGAAGAACCTTATTTAAATAACAAACAATACTCTGGAATTTGGAAAAATCTAAATTTAAATAATTTTGACTCAGAAAGAATTATTACCAGAGGAGAATTTTCAGTTTTGATAGATAAAATCATAGATCCCTTTTCAAGAGTTGATGTTGATTATTATGGAAATTTTATTAAATGATTAGAAAAGCAATAAAAGATGATCTTAACAGAGTAATTGAAATAACAAAAGCTTGTGCTGTTTCAATGATTTCAAATGATATATTTCAATGGAATGAGCATTATCCAAATATTGAAACTTTTGAGAATGATTTGTTAAATGAAAATTTATATGTTCTTGAGTTAGACAATAAACTAATAGGCTGTTTGGTAATTTCTCATGAAATGGATGAGTTTTATAAGAAAGTAAAGTGGCTTACGCCAAACTATAATAATATTTATTTACACCGTTTAGCTGTGGATCCAAGCTTTCAGAAAAAAGGGTATGCAAAACAATTAATGACTTTTTCTTTTGAATATGCTAAGGCAAATAACATCAAATCTATAAGGCTAGATACTTTCAGTGGTAATCCTTTTAATAATATATTTTATTCTAACTTGGGATTCACCAAGCTAGGAAAAATCTACTTTAGAAAACAAAGTGACAAACCTTTTTATTGCTTTGAGAAGGTATTGTGAAGGAATCTCTTACTTTTGTATAAATTTAAATTAATGAACAAGATTAGAATTACTAAACAATTTAATTTTGAAACAGGACATGCATTGTATGGCTATGACGGAGCGTGCAGAAATGTTCATGGACACAGTTATAAGCTTTTTGTAACTGTTGTAGGATCACCTAATAGCGATTCTAGTAATGTTAAATATGGAATGGTAATCGATTTTAAAGATTTAAAGAAAATAGTAAAGGAAGAGGTTGTTGATGTTTTTGATCATGCAACAGTTTTTAATAAAAACACTCCACACAAAGAACTAGCTATGACTTTAAAAAACAGTGGACACAAAGTTATTTTAGCTGATTATCAACCAACATGTGAGCTACTTATTATTGACTTTGCTCACAAAATTAAAAAACGTCTTCCAGCCAATATTTCGCTTCACTCACTTAAATTACAAGAAACAGAATCTTCATTTGCTAATTGGTATGAAAGTGATCAATAGATTCATAAACATAGATTTAAAGAAAGACGAAAAAATATATTTTTCATCTGACAATCATTTGGGTGCCCCAGATCATTCAAGTAGTTTAACTAGAGAAAAAAGGTTTGTTAATTGGCTAGATTCAATAAAGCATGATGCAAAAGTTGTTTTTTTATTAGGAGATTTATTTGATTTTTGGTTTGAATATAAAAAAGTTGTTCCTAAAGGTTTTGTTAGGACTTTAGGTAAACTAGCTGAATTGTCTGACTCAGGAATTAAAATTTATTTTTTTGTAGGAAATCACGATTTATGGATGAATGGTTATTTTGAGGAGGAGCTTAATATTTCAGTTTTTCATAAACCTCAAAATTTTTCGATTTCTGATAAAAAATTTCTTATTGGGCATGGAGATGGTTTAGGTCCTGGAGACATAGGGTTTAAAAGAATGAAAAAAGTTTTTTCAAATTCATTATGTAAATTTTTATTTAAATGGATTCACCCAGACATAGGCGTTAGTCTAGCCCAATATCTTTCAAATAAAAACAAACTTATTTCGGGGGTTGATGATCTTGAATATAAAGGAGATGACAATGAATGGCTTGTACAGTATGCTAAAAGAAAAATGACTCAAATTGAATATGATTATTTTATCTTTGGACACAGGCATATGCCTTTGGAGGTAAGTCTCAACAATAATTCTAAATATTTTAATCTTGGGGATTGGATTTCGTATTATTCTTACGCAGAATTTGATGGCAAAACAGTCGAATTAAAATATTTTAAAAACCTTTCTGATAAATAATGATTGAAAAATCATCTGTAAGTTTAGAGCGTACTGTTCTGGTAGGAATTATTACTTTAAATCAACCAAAACACGTACTGGAAGAATATTTGAACGAACTCAATTTTCTTACATACACAGCAGGAGGAACTGTAATAAAAAGATTTACACAGAAAATGAACTCTCCCGATCCTAAAACTTTTTTAGGCAAAGGTAAAATGGATGAATTGTCAAGTTACATTAAAATACACGATATAAACTCTGTAATTTTTGACGATGAACTTAGCCCAGCTCAACAAGCAAATATTGAAAAATTTTTGAAATGTAAAATAGTTGATAGAACTGGTCTTATACTAGATATTTTTGCTCAAAGAGCACAAACCAGTTACGCAAGAAATCAAGTTGAATTGGCACAATATCAATATATCTTACCAAGATTAAAAGGCCTTTGGACTCACCTTGAGCGACAAAAGGGTGGTATTGGGATGAGAGGGCCTGGAGAAACTGAAATAGAGACAGATAGAAGAATAGTTCGTAACAAAATAAACCTACTCAAAAAAAAGCTTGTTACAATAGATAAACAAATGTCTACTCAAAGAGGAAATAGGGGATCTCTGGTTAGAGTTGCTTTAGTAGGCTATACAAATGTTGGAAAATCAACATTAATGAATTCTATTTCAAAAGCAAAAGTATTTGCAGAGGATAAATTATTTGCTACTTTGGATACGACCGTTAGAAAAGTTGTTATTGAAAACATGCCTTTCTTGTTAACCGATACCGTAGGGTTTATAAGAAAACTACCAACCCAATTAGTAGATTCTTTTAAAAGTACGTTAACAGAAATAACAGAAGCAGATTTACTTGTTCATGTAGTCGATATTTCGCATTCAAATTTTAATGACCATATTGAATCTGTCAGCTTAATTTTAAACGAAATAAACTCTAGTGACAAGCCCTTTGTTATGGTTTTTAATAAAACGGATAAGTTTATGGAGAACAAAGAGTTAATTGAGGATGTAAATGATATGGATTATGAGAAAAACAGTATTGAAATTTTAAAGAAAAGCTTAAGAAAAAAGTATGATAAAATATTTTTTATGTCTGCCCTAAACAAAGAGGATATAAATATTTTTAGAAGAGATGTTTACAAAGAAATCAGAAAAATTCACATAACTAGATTTCCATATAATGCATTTTTATATCCTGATATTACTTAAATCTATATTACTCAAATCAATATTCAATCCTAATCCGAGAACTTCCCTTATTTGTACTCTTTTAATATCATTGTCATCATAAACAAATTGAAAAATTAAATTAGTTGAAATGTATTGATTCACTTTCATAACAAAATTGAAGGTACAATCGAAATCTATATTTTGTGGACGATCTAAGTAATCAGAATATAAGCTCAATCTATTTTCTAGCGATACATTTTCAAAAATCTCTGATTTGTGATAAGCTCTAATGGAAGCTCCTAGTTCAAATCTGCTATTCCCTCCTTTTTTAACTCCAAAATAAGTTTGAGTTTCATTCAGATCTTCTGTGAAAAATCTATTTACTAAAATTAATTTTCCAGTCATTGGAGCAACGTTTACCCAAAAATCTTTACTTTTTTTCCAATACAATCCTACACCTAATTGTAGTGTAGCAGGCGAAAAAAACCTTGATTTTTCGGTTCTATTAGGGTTTCCATTTGAATCCTTTCCAAATCTGTAACCTTTGGCAAATTGAGTTTGAAAATTAAAAAAACTTGAATAACTCCATTTTCCAATAATATCATTATTAAATTTTTTTCCTAAAACTGAATTCACTTCAATTTTATCATCAGTTTTTTTTAAAAATTCACTTCCACTGATTTTATTTAATCCAAAATTGCTAATTAATTTGGTGTCCCAATCCCAACCATTATCAGCATAATTAAAATTGTAATCAATTTTAAGAGTCCCAGAAATACTACTTTGACCCCCTGAGGTCCAATTACTAAAACTAGATTGATTAATTAAAAAAACTGCATTTCCTGAATTTTTCCATTTGGATTCTATCTCATCTTGAGAAAACAAAGGAGTGCTTATATATAAGAGGGTTAGTAATTGAAGTATTTTAAATTTCATCAAACTTTATTTGAGGATTTGTAGATAGGCACTGAAGAACAGGCTTCTCCAAACATTATACTTTTAGCTTCTAACTGTAATTTTTCTAATAATACAGAATATGCTAAAAGTGGAAGTTTTTGATCTGAACATCCTTTAATAATAACAGGTTTTCCCTTAAAAACTGAAAAATCAAAAACATCAACTATGTCAATTATTAATTTAATATTTAATACTTCTTTTGATCCAACAACATTTTTAACTCCGTGAGTATTCAGTTGTGAACTGATAAGAATGTACGCCCAATCAGGAATTATAGCATCATTTGAACATGTTATATAAACTGCTTTATTTTCATATTTTCTCCAATCGAAATTTTTTACTTTTTCTCTAAAGTCTTTTTCTAAAAGAAATAATTCATCTTTTAACCAAGGCTTTATGTCAAATGAAACTCTTTCAATTTTAGGAAAAAAAAGTTCTAAATCAATAGTCTCCAATTTACTATTAGCAACTCTATTTATTATTTCTTGGGACATTATAAAAATCCAAGTTCTAATTTAGCTTCTTCGCTCATAAGATCTCTTGTCCAAGGCGGATCAAAAGTGAGTTCAACTTTTGCTTCTGTCACTTCTTCAATAGACCTAACTTTATCTTCTACTTCCAATGGAAGAGTTTCTGCTACAGGACAATTTGGTGTTGTAAGGGTCATTAGTACTTTAACATGATTATCTTCATTTACAAAAACATCATATATCAATCCTAACTCATAAATATCAACAGGGATTTCAGGATCGTATATTGATTTAAGTACTTTTACAATTTTTTCTCCTAATTCGTTTG
>ENA-OQVM01002490-OQVM01002490.1-marine-metagenome-genome-assembly--contig:-NODE-2490-length-21459-cov-8.441680_pt1 | contig 21459 bp, 21 predicted proteins | sample MGYA00237776_ERZ505498 | MGnify/ENA primary metagenome ERZ505498 (study PRJEB26159, sample SAMN06265151) | marine metagenome | isolation source: Helgoland LTER site | place: Germany:Helgoland, sampling... | reverse complement strand
GTAGGAGTCTGGGCCGTGTCTCAGTCCCAGTGTGGCTGATCATCCTCTCAGACCAGCTACTGATCGTCGCCTTGGTAGGCCATTACCCTACCAACAAGCTAATCAGACGCGGGCCCCTCTTTTTCCGGCGGACCTTTCCCCCGTAGGGCGTATGCGGTATTAGCGGTCGTTTCCAACCGTTATCCCGCAGAAAAAGGCAGGTTCCCACGCGTTACTCACCCGTGCGCCACTCTATAAATAGCGTTCGACTTGCATGTGTTAGGCATGCCGCCAGCGTTCGTTCTGAGCCAGGATCAAACTCTTAGGTTAGACTGGTTTGAACGGATAAATCCGTCAAACATGTCATCCTATTCAATCCATGTTCGTTAACTTTTGTTCAAAATTAGCGTTTTGAAATTCAACAGGCTGACTTTTTAAATCACAAAGAACGACACGTTATCACGTACCGCTGCCCGCGAACTTCTTCCAAAATGCTTCCAACTTTTTCAAACAGCGCCTGAGCGTTTGGGCCAAGCCCTTGGTTCAGTTCCCGTCCCTCATCCGAGGCAACGGAGGCGGGTTATAGGCCTGCCTGAGCAGACTGTCTAGCCCTAAAATCTCTTTTTAGTGACTTTATTTTTCAGCCCTTCCAGCAACAAGCCTTGGGGCCAAATCCGTTTCTCATTTCTGAACAACGGAGGCGGGTTATAAGCCTGCAAAAGCAGACTGTCTAGCCCTAAAATCGGTATTTGTGATCTTTTTTCGGAAAACCGCACTACAGCGCGCTAAATATAAGAAATAACCAGCGCGGAACGACTTTTCTGAAAGGGTTACAACAATGTTTCCCGATCACGCAATTTGTATAGCAGGTCTGTTCCATGATGAACAGGCAAAAGATACACGCCAAAAGGATAAATACCGATTTTTACTGCTTTTCTTCACAGGCCACCAACGCCTCCCTGGAAATAATGTACCGATTTAAGCCGTTATCAGATCCGCGCCAGCGGCTTTTGCAGATGATGAATTTAACACCCGGGCAAAGCGACAAAAACAGATTATGGAGATTTCCTAATCGACTGATTCATAAACAAATTAACTATATGAGTTTTATCGAAATGATTGACTTCTCGTAAAAGCTACGGCATGTAAAGGCTGCATTCAAGCGGCTTGCGGGCCAAATGGGGACGTGAAGATGCGGGTAAACTGCATAACCAGAAACGCATTTCAAAGACGGTCTTATCGGGCTGTGATGTCAATTGCGCTGACCTGCCTTTTCGTTGGTCAATCGGTCACCACGAAGGCAGAAACAGGCGTAGCGCGCGAATCAGTCAAATCACTTCATGTCGCTTTTGCGCCGATGGAACCTGTTTTTCAAACTGCACCAGCCTTGCCAACAAGTCGGCCCGATCCGGCACTTGCCTATCCGGCAATCCCTGTTTCGATCATCCCGCCAGTGTCAAAACCGGCGCTTATTGATGTTCTTCCAAAATCAACCAAGATGATTAGCGAGATGATTCGGGCACAAACCGGATTGGAAAGTGGTCCCGAAACCGAATTAAAGCTTCGCAATGGCGAAGGCATTGGTGCGCTTTTGCGCCGTGCCGGATATGATTCGGCAGCAATCGCCAAAGCAATCGACGCTGTTTCGGGTAAAGCGAACCTTCGCCGCCTGCAAATTGGCACCAAATTTCAGGTTGCATCGCAGGGATTTAGCTTTTCGACCAAGCCCGGACGCGACATTTATGTGATTCAGCATCCGGAAAGTGGCTGGCTGGCGCTCACCGCGCTTCGGCCGACCGATCGCTATATGAATTTTTTCCAAGGCACAATTGACGATTCTATCTACCGGGCCGCAATGGCCGCTGGAATCAGCGAAAGCGCCTTTAATGATTATATCCGTGTCATGGGCTTTTCAGTCGATTTCCAGCGCGAGATTCGAACCGGTGACCGATTCGAACTTCTGTATGAAACCGAACGCGACATCATTGACGGTAAAATCGTTGGTGGCAAGCTGCATTATGCCGGGCTTGTCTTATCTGACGAGCAATTGGGATTTTTCCGCTATGATGGCGATAAGGATGCCATTGGCTGGTATGATGAAAATGGCAATTCAGCTGCACGGACCCTTATCCGCACGCCGATTTCCGGGGCGCGGCTTTCATCTTCTTTCGGCCATCGCAAACATCCGGTTAGCGGCTTTAATGCCATGCATAAAGGTGTTGATTTCGCAGCGCCACGCGGCACGCCAATCATCGCCGCTGGATCGGGCGTGATTCGCGAGGCCGGCTGGAAAGGCAGTTTTGGCCGCTATATCCGAATCAGGCATAATGCCACTTATGATACGGCCTATGCCCATATGTCACGCATTGCGCCAAATATCCGCCCAGGATCACGGGTGAAACAAGGTGAAATCATCGGATATGTCGGATCAACCGGCAGATCAACCGGCGCGCATCTTCATTATGAAGTGATGGTCAATAACCGGCAGGTAAACCCCATGACCGTTCGCTTGCCAACCGGCGAGCGGATCGATGATCAGCATTTGCCAGCCTTTCGAAAAACCGTCGCCGCCATTGATCAAGAAGTTTTGTCGCACGGCACCATCCGCTTTGCCGGTGACGTGACAATCAAAAACACACAATAACCACACATCGCTGGCGCTAAATCCATATCAAGCCGGCGATATTGTGCATTTTGGCTGGTATTCGGCCATTAACGCTGGCTAGCGTCACTGTCATAACGCGGCATAAACATGGTTCAGGGGAACATATCCATGCAAATTCATCAGCTTTGGCAATATCCGGTCAAGGGGTTTGGCGGCAACCAAATGCCTTTGGCCAAACTGCAGCAAGGTGGCTATTTTCCCAATGACCGGCAATTTGCAATTTCGATTGGAGACGAAAAAACCGCCACTGCCAGCGATGGAACATGGTTTCGCAAAGCGCATTTCCTGCAATTAATGTCACATGATTTATTGGCCGAATATAGCTGCCGCTATGATGATGCCGCCAATCCCAGATTAGAATTACTGCATCATGGCACCCTATGCCTAAGCATTGATCCGGCAGAGCCAGCCGATTGCCAGCGTTTTGAAGATTTCTTTTTCACCTTGCTTGGCAGCAAGCTTCGCGGAAAGCCGCGTTTGATGACGATGAAACATCAGGCCTATAGTGACCAATCAACAGCGCTGATCAGCATTGCCAGCAATGCCTCGCTTGACGCTTTTGCCGAAGCGACCAACACAAAGCCCGACAGCCGCCGGTTTCGGATCAACATCATTATTGATGGCGACACGCCCTTTGCCGAAGAGGGCTTGATTGGCAAAACATTACGCTGTGGTGATGCGCTGCTATTGGTCAAAGAACCCGTTGGCCGCTGCGCCGCAATCAATGTTGACCCGGCAACGGCCAAACGTAGTCCAGAAGATTATGTGCGCTTTATGAAAGCCCATTTCGGCCATAGCAATCTTGGCATTTTTGCCGAAGTAATCAATGGCGGCATCATTCGGCTTGGCGATAGCTTCCAGCCAGCCTAAATCACGCCGAATGCCACTCGATTTCCATGAGGGTCGCAGGTTTTTAACCGCATTTCCGGTGCTGCAAGCCACGCAAAGACGTATCTGTTAGGAAGGTTGATCGCCATCTTGATCACCCTGAACCGCTTCGGCAAGCTGCGCCGGAGACAGGTTTTTGCGATCTTCTGCACCATTATTGGCGGCACCATTATTAGCGGCACCATTGCGGGGGTTACGCCGCTTTTTCGGGGCGGCATCGCCTGACTCAGCGGCACCATCCCCGCCATTGGCCTGCGCTGATCCTCGATTGGTATTCTCATCAGCCGGCAAACCAGCCTCACCATTTTCGGCTGCAGGTTCCGGCTCACGCCGAGAATCGCCTGAAGCGGCGTCATCATCAGCTACGGCATTGGCCTGTTCTTGCTGGCGTTTGGTTTCGGCAACGCCAACAGCCGCCTGATGAAGCCGAAAATAATGATCGGCGAATTGCGTATAGGCCTCAGCCGAAATCCGTTCACCCGATGTCGCCGCATCATGCGCAAGCGCCATATATTTTTCATGAAGCTGTTGGGCATTGCCCCGCAATTTCACATCAGGGCCATTTGACTCATAGGATGTGTTGCGGTTCGGCACATGATTATGATTGCCACTCGTATTTCCACGACGGCCACGACCACGGCCGCGTTTGGCGTTTTGAGGTTGTCTCATTGGGTTTGATACCACATTCGCTATTAAAAACGGTTATCGATAAAATTAATCAAAGTCATTTCGGTTGCGGTTAGTCTATTAACGACAGCTCGACATAAAGCCGGTGCAAGCGATCCCATTTCGTTAGGAAAGGCGCTGGCGTATCGGTGACCAAAATCACCCCGCCGCGATTGGCGATACCATAGCGTTGGCTTCATATTAATATCAAGGAAAATATCACCCATTTCACATTTTAATTGAAAATGCGAGACAGCGCGTAATGCCAGCAAGATCACAATGACTGTCGCAAAGCTGTAAATTCACTTTTTCCGCCGCAGCGGTGACGGCATTTTCCTGCCCGCGTCCGATTTCAACAAAAGCCTTACCATCCACCGCAAGCACCGCCGCAAGTCGTGGCAAAAGTTGCGTCCAGCAGGCCATGCCATCAGCCCCGCCATCAAGCGCCAAGGCCGGATCAAAAGATTTCACATCCACCGCAAGCCCATCAATTTCGTCAGTCGGGATATAGGGCGGGTTTGACAAGATCACGTCAAAATTGCCAAGCGCCCCTAAATCATCGGTAAAGCTATGTTCGGCAAATGCGGCGCGATCATCAAGACCGAGGCTAGCCGCATTGCGCCTAGCCGTGGCCAGCGCATCGGGATTAATATCAATGCCAATACCTTGCGCCTTCGGCAATTCAGATAATAACGCCAAAAGCAAACAGCCGCTTCCCGTGCCAAGATCAAGCAAGCGCAAAGGTCGATCCTTGACCGCGTTACGTGATGCCCATCCTACAGCCGCTTCAATCAATGTTTCTGAATCGGGGCGCGGATCAAGCGTTGCTGGCGATACGGCAAAGCGAAGTGACCAAAATTCACGCCAACCGCGAATGCGGCTGATTGGCTCGCCCTCAAGGCGGCGTGCCACCATCGCGGCCAGCCGGTCAGCACAAACCTGATCCAGTGGCGCGATATCTTCATGTGGCAAAACAGCGTCATCACGCCCTAAGGCCATGCCAAGAAGACAACGCGCATCGGTCTTGGCACTGGCAATTCCGGCCGCGGCAAGGGTCTGCTCGAGACCATAAAGAATGGTGCTGGCGTCTTGTTGTGCTGGCGGATCGGTTTTTTTGTGATCAACCGGCGTCACCATCACATCCCTTCGGCAAGCCGCCGTGCCTGATCTTCTGACACCAGCGCGTCGACCACCTCGTCAAGCGCCTCGCCAGCAATGACACGGTCGAGCTTGTAAAGCGTGAAATTGATTCGGTGATCGGTAACACGGCCTTGCGGGAAATTATAGGTGCGGATTCGTTCAGACCGATCACCCGACCCAACCTGTCCTTTGCGTTCAGCAGCGCGCTCAGCCTCAACCCGCGCCCGTTCAGCATCATAAATCCGCGCACGCAAGATCTTCATCGCTTTGGCACGGTTCTTATGTTGTGATTTTTCATCTTGCTGGCTGACAACGATGCCGGTTGGCAAATGCGTGATGCGAACCGCCGAGTCAGTTGTATTGACCGATTGGCCACCCGGCCCCGATGCGCGAAACAGGTCGATCCGAAGATCGGATTCTTCAATCTGAATATCGACATCTTCAGCTTCGGGAAGCACGGCAACGGTTGCGGCGGATGTGTGAATACGCCCGCCAGCTTCGGTTTCGGGAACACGCTGCACCCGATGCACGCCCGATTCAAATTTCAACCGCGCAAAAACATCCTGACCCGAAATTGTTGCCGTGGCTTCCTTATAGCCACCAATGCCGGTTTCCGACACTTCCATCACTTCAAATTTCCAGCCATGTTTTGCAGCAAAGCGCTGATACATCGAAAATAGATTTGCAGCAAAAAGCGCTGCTTCGTCACCACCCGTTCCGGCGCGCACCTCAAGAATGGCGTTTCGCGAATCATCCTTGTCTTTTGGCAATAGTAAAAGCTGCAAGGCGGCTTGGGCATCGGGAAGCTGTTCTTTAAGCAGATCGGCCTCGGCCTGCGCCATTTCCAGCATGTCCGGATCATCACCCGCTTCACCAACCATGACAAGCGCATCAGCAAGCTCGGCTTCAATCCGGCGAACCAGCTCAATCTGTTCGCAAACCGGACGAAGGTCAGATAGTTCGCGCGAAAATTGCGCAAGATCACTATTGCTCATATTGGCCGAATCCGACAGCCGGTCTTCGACTTCACGGCGGCGTTCAAGTACTTTATCCATTGATGAGTCGAGGCTCATGCCAAAACTCCTTTTTGGTCTTGTTTCAATCACTCTAAATTTGGCAGGTCAAACGGCGCGGCTGCCAACCGCAAACGACCGTTCGCTATGGGGCGAGAAGGCTTTCGGCAATCGCCGCCGCAAGGCCGCTGCAATCGTCCGGATCAAGTGGCAATTCCTGCTGGCTTCCATCGCGTAGATTGCGCAGCTGGACGGTGTTTTTGGCAAGTTCATCACTTCCCATAATCACCGCAGTCCAAATACCGGCCTTATCGGCCTTTTTCAATTTTTTACCCATCGCGCCGCTTGTTGGCAGATCAATATCAATCCCCGCATCGCGAAGCTGTTCGGCAAGACGAAACGCCGCTTGGCGCGCGCCATCATCAGCCGTCAAAATCGCCACTTTGGGATTATTTACCGAGGCGGTTTCAACAAGCATGGCAAGCCGTTCAACACCAGCCGCCCACCCAACACCAGCCACTTTTGGCCCGCCAAGCATTTCAGCAAGCCCGTCATAACGCCCGCCGCCAAGAACCGTTCCTTGTGCGCCAAGCGATGTGGTGACAAATTCAAAAGCCGTATGACAATAATAATCAAGCCCACGAACCAATAGCGGATCAAAAACCCACGCCACGCCCGCGCTATCAAGCGCGGCTGTCAAATCGGCAAAATGCGCCTTTGACACATCATTCAGATAATCTTGTAATCGCGGGGCATCTTGCAAGATCGCGCGGTCGCCAGCATCTTTTGAATCCAGAATGCGAAGCGGATTTACCGCAAGGCGGGTTTTGCTGTCATCCGATAATTGATCGGCAAATGTTTCCAAATAGGCAATCAAGGCCGCCCGATAAGCCGCCCGACTGTCGCTGTCACCAAGCGAATTAAGATGAAGTTCACAATCATCAAGAACGCCAAGCGACGCCAGAAACCGCGCACCACAAGCAATGATTTCAGCATCGGCAAGCGAATCATCTGGACCAAGATATTCAATGCCTACCTGATGAAACTGGCGCATCCGGCCTTTTTGCGGACGCTCATAGCGGAACATCGGCCCTGCATAGAAATATTTCAACGGCAAGCTTTGCGTCAGCCCGCCCGAAATCATTGCCCGCACAACACCAGCGGTGTTTTCCGGCCGCAAGGTCAAAATTTCACCACCTCGATCGGCAAAGCTGTAATTTTCTTTGGTAACGATATCGCTACTTTCGCCAAGCGGGCGTGAAAACACCTCGGAAAATTCAAAAATCGGCGTTGCCATTTCCTGAAATCCATAGCGCGCCGATGCCGTGCGCGCGGCGTCAATCACCAAACGATGTTTGGCCATGCTATCGGGAAGAAGATCAGCGGTACCGCGGGCAGGTTGAAGTCGTGACATGGGCTTTAATCTGCTTTTTAAGTTTGTGTTGATGCCGCTTCGGCGGCTTTTAATTCGGCAACACGGGTTTCAACAAGATCAACCACATGTTCAACAATATCACCATTTGACAGACGATGATCAGCCATACCTGACAGGTAAATCTGATGGGTGCCTTTGCCGCCACCAGTAAGCCCGATATCGGTTTCACGCGCCTCACCCGGCCCGTTCACAACACAGCCAATGATCGAAACAGTGATTGGCATATCAATATGCTCTAGCCGATCTTCGATGATTTGCACGGTTTTGATGACGTCAAATTGCTGGCGTGCGCAAGATGGGCAAGAAATAACCGTCACACCGCGGCGGCGAAGCCCAAGTGATTTCAGCATTTCATAACCGGCTTTCACTTCTTCGGTCGGGTCTGCCGATAACGACACTCTTACCGTATCGCCAATACCGGCCCACAGCAGATTGCCAAGGCCAATCGCCGATTTGATCGTACCTGCTCGCAGCCCACCGGCCTCGGTGATGCCAATATGCAGCGGGCAGTCGATCACATCGGCAAGCTGTTGATAGGCAGCGACCGCCAGAAACACATCGGATGCTTTGACTGAAATTTTGAATTCGTGAAAATCATTATCCTGCAAAATCTTGGCATGTTCCAAGGCCGATTCAACAAGCGCTTCCGGGCACGGCTCGGCATATTTTTCAAGAAGATGCTTTTCCAGCGATCCCGCATTCACGCCAATCCGCATCGAACATCCATGATCGCGCGCCGCCTGCACCACCTCGCGCACCCGCGCCGCATTGCCAATATTGCCAGGATTGATCCGCAAACAGGCGGCACCGGCCTTGGCTGCCTCGATGGCGCGGCGATAATGGAAATGGATATCGGCAACAATCGGAACCGGACTTTGCGCACAAATGGTTTTCAGCGCCGCGGTGCTGTCTTCATCAGGGCAGGACACCCGCACAATATCAGCACCCGCCGCCGCCGCCGCATTGATTTGCGCCAAGGTGCTGTCAATATCACTTGTCAGGCTGTTGGTCATGGTTTGCACCGAAATTGGCGCATCGCCGCCAACCGGAACTGATCCGACCATCACCTGACGACAGCGACGGCGCTCGATTGTTCGATAAGCCCGATAAGCGTTTGACACTTTTGCACTCCAAATAATGGCGCGGCGCACGCCTGTTGATTTTGCCCCATTCTATACCCTGTTCGGCGGGCAAGCGCCAGATCAATGCGTCACTTTGTTCAGATGAGCTGTTGCGCGCAAATAGGCATGGCCCCAATGAAAAACCGCAACGTCATTGCGAACAAGCCAAAATCGGGACTGCACCCCACATATTTGGAAACAATCATATCGAGACAGAGAAAAATCGAGCTGGGATAACAGCTAGAGCGTTTGCCGTAATTTATCGGTAACGAGCGGCAGATCGCGAACAATCTGGCCAGTTTCACCAATTGGACGCGGGTCATCGCTTCCGATGACAATTTCCAGCCCACCAGCATTACCAGTGCTGAGATAAAGCCGCGTATTGCCTTCGACAACATAGCTGTCACCAGCCTGCATCAATTTTGCCATCACTTCTTCACCATTATCACGCACAATTTCAACCCAGCTTGCGGCAACCGCACGGATGGTGATTTCCTGCGCCGGATCACGAAGATTGGCAATGGCGCTATTGCCAGTCGCCCGCGTTTCGCCATCTTGCGATGCCGGGGTAATTACCTGTGTTTCGGCAAGATCGCCTGATAGAACGGGGCTATCCACATCGGCTGGCGGCGCGGCTGGTTCGCGTGGTGCGACAATCGCCGCTGCCGTTTCGACGGGTTTTGTTAATGTGGCACCGGCTGGTGCCTCAGCCATGATCGTTTTTGCCGTGCCGGTTTTGGTGATGCCGGTTTTGGTCATGACAGTTTCGGTGGTGCCGGTTTTGGTCATGGCCACCTGATCATCTGTTGCCACGGTTGGGGTTGGTATTACGGCCTTGGCGGCAATGACTTTTTCGGGCTGTACAGGCACCGTCAGATCTTGGCTTTGCGCCTGATCGTCATTCGGTATGGCCGACGTTGCGCGCTGATCGATAAGCGTGTCTTGCATCGCGGCAGGAATTGACAGGGTTTCCGCGATCTCGCTTGGCACCATCGCCATCTGATCATTCACATCGCCGCCATTTACCCAGTACCAACCGCCATAAGCAATGCCAGCACAAACAACCAGCATTGAAGCAATGGCTGGTGCCGATCGCTGTGGCGGGCGTGCGCCCATAGGAATTTTATAGGTTGGCATGGTTGCCGCTTTGGTCGTCAAATCATTATAGCGCGCCACAAGTGTTGTTGGATCAAGCGCAACACACTGGCCATAGCTTCGCAAAAACCCTGTGACATAGGCTGGCGCTGGCAATTGATCAAATGCGCCCATCTCCAACTTTGACAGATAATCAACTGAGATGCGGAGCTGCTGTGATACGTCGCTGATTTTCAAACCTTGAGCCCGACGCGCTTGTTTCAGCGTCGAACCAATTTGTTCGAAACTGTCGTCGGCAACCACAGGTTGAATATCTTTATCTTGAACGCGCACCAAAAATCGGTCTCCATTCATCGCCTATTTACACAAAAGCACCAGAAAACTGTGACGATTGCAAATAAAACTTTAAGTTTTTAAACGAACAACCTTCGACCATATAGCTGATAACATTGGCTGTTATCCCTTTATGTCGCAGATCCTGCCTTGTTTAGCAAGTATCTATAGCTATCGTTGCGATATTAAGCTTCGTCATCCAATCCATAGGCGGTATGTAGGCTGCGAACCGCTAACTCGGTATATTCAGCATCAATCAGAACCGAAATCTTGATTTCGGATGTTGAAATCACATGCAAATTTACGCCCTTGGCCGCCAATGTTTCAAACATCGTCTTGGCAACACCGGGCTGGGTCCGCATCGCCATTCCCACGACTGAAATTTTGGCAACATTTGGCGCGGCGTCAACCGACTCAAATTTTAGCTGATCTTTGATTTTATTAATAATGTCAACGGCTTTATCAAGATCGCCACGGCTGACCGAAAAGCTGATATCGGTTTTCTTAACAGCGCTTGATGCGCTTTGCACAATCATATCTACATTGACATGATTATCTGCCAAGGCGCCGAAAACACTGGCAGCAACACCCGGCTGATCAGGCAAGCCAACGATGGTAATTTTGGCCTCGTCAGGGCTATAGGCAATCCCGCTAATGGTTTCTTGTTCCACGACTGAATCCTCATTCACGACTAAAGTGCCTGGTGCATCATTGAAACTTGAGCGCACCTGCAGATTAACATTATGGCGCATCGCCATGGCGACTGATCTTGTTTGCAAGACCTTGGCACCTGATGATGCCATTTCCAGCATTTCTTCAAAGGTGATTCGCGCTAATTTGGTTGCTTTTGGTGCGATTCGCGGATCGGTAGTATAAACCCCATCAACATCAGTATAGATATCGCACCGGTCAGCTTCGAGCGCGGCGGCAATCGCAACGGCCGATGTATCCGAGCCGCCACGGCCAAGTGTGCTAATCCGGCCATCGGGGCCAATGCCCTGAAAACCGGCAATGACAGCAACCTGTCCGGTTTTCATGCGCTCGCGGATAGCCGACCCGTCAATCGAGTCAATCCGCGCCGCGCCATGAACATTATCTGACCGGATGGGAATCTGCCAGCCAAGCCATGACCGCGCATCGATGCCGATATTTTGCAAAGCAATCGCCAGCAAGCCAACCGTCACCTGTTCGCCAGTCGCGACAATCGTATCATATTCGCGCGCATCATGAAGCGGGCCGATCTCCGATGCCCACGAGACAAGCTGATTTGTTGTCCCCGACATTGCCGAGACAACAACCGCAACCTCATGGCCAGCGTCAACTTCGGTTTTTACCCGCTGCGCCACATTGCGTATGCGATCAAGATCGGCCACCGAGGTGCCGCCAAATTTTTGAACAATCCGTGCCATTTGCTGTATGCTGTTTTCCAGTAAATCTAATTTCACGCAGCTATAACGATTACCAGCCGCCGGGGCAAGCCTATGATGACAACAGCCGATCAAACAGAGATCGATAATTTTGCCGCCCTATCCGACCAATGGTGGGATCAAAAAGGGCCAATGGCACCTTTGCATGCTTTTACCCCCGTCCGGATTGACTATATTTTGCAATCAATAGGCCGGTTTTTTCCAATGAAAACAGGCGTAAAACCATCATTAGCTGGATTGAAAATACTCGATATTGGCTGTGGCGGTGGCTTGCTTGCCGAACCAATGGCGCGGCTTGGCGCAGAAGTAACCGGCATTGACGTCACCGCACCGGCGATCAGCGCAGCCAAAATACATGCTGAATCGATGCAGCTGGCGATTGATTATCAGGTGATCACAGCCGAAGATCTAGCCGCAAGCGGTGCCAAATTCGATGTGATCTATGCCTCTGAAGTGATCGAACATGTTGCCGACCGCCCCCTTTTCGTCAAGGCGATTGCCACGATGCTGGCACCAAATGGCGTTGTTGTGATCACCACGATTAACCGCAGCTTGCCAGCGCTGGTTTTTGCCAAATTCGCGCTTGAATATATTGTTCGGCTTGTGCCTGCTGGCACACATGACCCGCGTAAATTCGTGCGGCCAGCCGAATTACGCGCCGAATTTGCCGCAGCGGGGATTGTTCTTGATGATATGACCGGTTTTGCGCCCTGTCCGGGCGGCGGCTTTATGCCAATCGGGTCGCTGGCGATCAATTATGCGGCGAGTGGCGGCTTTCAATAGGGCAAAGGCCAAGGCGCCAATCACCCGGTTTAATGTTCAGGTGGCAACCACGGCAAAGTCACGATATCAATGCCTTCATCAGCAAGTGACTCGCGTTCTTCAGCGCTTGAATGACCATAAATATTCTCAGGTTCGCTGTCGCCATAATGCATTTTGCGAACTTCGGTTGCAAACTCGGTCCCGACATCCCGACATTCAGACTTTACCTTGCGCTGCAATTGGCGAAGCTGCGCAATCGCCTCGCCAAGCGCGGCCTGTGATGGGGCGGCCTTTGATGGGGTGGCCTGTGCTGATGCGGGCTTGGATGGGTCGGGCTTGGATGCGGCAACATGCGCCGATGCGGTTTGGCCAGATGCGGCTTGAGAAGATGGCGCGTTGGTGCCCGCCTGATGATGAGCCTGATGGCCAGTTTCAGCCATTGGCAAGCGACGCACATCATCACGGCGACGTTTTGGGCTGGCCAGATTGGGCGTCATTAGGGCGCGGCGCACCTTGACGCTGTCACAAACCGGACAGGTGATTAGCCCTGCTTCATTCTGCGCATCAAAAGCAGCGCCAGTTTGAAACCAGCCTTCAAATTCATGTGTCAAATCGCAGATCAATTGATATTTGATCATCTGTTCCGCCTCACCAAACTCTATCTATCTTTTAGATAAGAGGCATTGAGAGAGACCACAAGCCCCGAAACCAGCGATCCCGAAACCAGCGATATGGAAGCGCTAAAGCGCGCCATGGCAATGTTTGAACTTCTTGCCTGATCCACATGGGCAAGGGGCATTTCGCGACACTTTCGCATTGGCAGATGCCTCTGCTGGTGCGGCTAGTGGCGCGCCGTCTTCATCGGGCTGGCGGATCTCGACATGCGAGAGAACCATGCTTGTGGTTTCGCGCATATTGGCAAGCATCGTTTCAAACATCAAAAAGGCTTCGCGCTTATATTCATTCAAAGGGTCTTTTTGCCCATAGGCCCGAAGAGTGATTCCCTGACGCAATTGATCAAGGGTCAATAAATGTTCTTTCCATTGCTGGTCAAGCACCTGCAAAAGCAGATTCTTTTCCGCCATCCTCATGATATCGGGCCCAAGCCTGACGGCTTTTTCGGCCATATGGCGATCAGCAGCATCAATCAATCTGGCTTCGATTTCCGGTTCGGCAATGCCATCTTCGGCAAACCAATCAGCAATCGGTGCCTCAACCCCCAACACGCGGCGCGAGTCGGCATCAAGCGTTTCTGAATCCCATGCATCATGATAAGTGCCAGCGGGAATTGACCGTTCAACAATCAAGGCGGCGGCTTCATGGCGCATATCAACAACCGTGTCATGAACATCGTACGCACTAGAAGTCGAACTGAGGGTAGCCTTTTTTAAATACTCACGCGTCATAAAACAAAAATCCTATTTAAAGATGTCGGGTAATAAGGTTGTCGAAACAGCCGGGACGTAAGCGATGAATAACACCACAATGAACATGCAAAGTACGAATGGGATAGCACGATTGGCGATCTTTAAAATAGATTCACCAGTGATGCCTGACACCACAAAAAGATTTAGCCCAAGCGGCGGTGTAATAAAACCAACCCCCAAAGCCGTAATCATCATGATACAGAACTGGATTTCGTTCATTCCAATGTTCTCGGCCAGCGGTTGAAGTATTGGTGCAAGAATAACAATGTTCGGCGTGGTTTCCATAACGCAGCCCGCGGCTATCAGAATACCGATCATCAGAAAGATAAGTAGCCAAGGCTCACTTGAAATGCCTGTAGCCGCGGCTACAAACCCTTGCGGGACGCCCATGATGGCCAAGGCTTCGGCGAGCGGTGCGGAGAATGCGATGATCGGCAAAATAACACCATTTACCTTAGCTGAACTGAGAAGCATTGCCGGGAAATCTTTGAGCGCTAGGGTTTTCAGAATAAACCCCATAGAAATTGTCACAACTACTGCTGTTGCCCCTGCCTCTGTTGGCGTAAGATGACCAGAAAAAATCCCATAGAATATAATACCAGGTACGATGAATGCATACCAACCAGTTTTTAAAGAGTGAATTAAATTTTTAAACCACTCTTTTTCTTTGCCTGACACAGGTAAAACTGCCCCATATTCAATCATTTGTGATGGTGGTAAGTCTACAATATAAACCCAAATTTGAGTTTCATCTAATTTAGATTTTTTAATTAAAACATTTTTTAAATCAGCAATTAACTTATCTTTTATTTTTTTAGATCTTCCAGCTCTAATTTGACCATGTAAAAATAATGAGGGCTCTTTGACTTTTTTTCCACCCATAAAATGATTATTCTTTTTTGTTTTATTAAAGATAACTTGAGCGAAATAAGTGTTTGCTCCTGTAACGATATTATGAACTTTAGTTATTCCTTCTGCTAAATTTTTTTGTTGTTTTGATGTTAGGTTAAAGTTTGAATTTGTAACTGTATAAGTTGGCATAGCTATTAAAATATAGATTTTGAATATTTTTTCCAATTATCTTGATAATGTTTAGTATTTTCTAGAACTGCTTTTTTTTCATCCTCAGTTACTTCTCTTGCAACTTTACCAGGTGAGCCGACTACTAATGAATTGTCAGGTATTACTTTATTTTCAGTAATTAAAGCCTTAGCACCAATAATACAATTTTTTCCAATTTTAGCGTTGTTAAGTATTACGGCTCCAATTCCAATTAAACTATTATCTCCAATAGTGCATCCGTGTAACATAACCAAATGACCTACAGTTACATCTTTTCCAACTTTAAGAGGATAACCTGGGTCAGTATGCAAAACACTTCCGTCTTGAATATTAGATCCTTCTCCAATACAGATATTTTCAATATCTCCCCTCAATACAGCATTAAACCAAATACTGCTATTTTTCTCTAAGGTTACATCGCCAATTATAGTTGCATTGGGTGCTACCCAATTTTCACCTGAGCTTTGTGGTTTTTTATCTTTTAAATCGTAAAACATAATTTATATATTATTACAGTATGCCTGTTCAAACTCCAATATGTGATTTTGGTAAAAAAGCTTTACCATTTCAATTGAAATCTACAGAAAACAAAATTATTTCCTTAGATGATATCAAGGGTGAAAATGGAACCTTGATAATGTTTATCTGTAATCATTGCCCATATGTTAAAGCAGTTACAAAAGAAATTGTTGAAGATTGCAATGAATTAAAGAAAATTGGAATTAATTCAGTTGCGATATGCTCAAATGATTTTGTTAATTATCCAGATGACTCATTTGAGAATATGATTAAATTTGCAAAAAATAATGACTTTAGTTTCCCTTATTTAGTTGATGAGACTCAGGAAGTTGCTAAAAAATATGGTGCTGTGTGTACTCCTGATTTTTTTGGTTATAATAAAAACCTTGAGCTTCAATATAGAGGTCGATTAAGAGAATTGAAAAAATTTGTACCAGTTAACGATGGTGAAAGTGATTTATTAAAAGCTATGAAACAGATTGCAGAAACCAATAATGGTCCACGTGAACAAATTCCAAGTGCTGGATGTGGTATTAAATGGAAATTTGATTAATGTATCTAATTGTAACTAGATCTTTTCCACCTGAACTTGGTGGCATGCAAAGCTTAATGTGGGGCTTATCAAAAGAGTTGTCTAAAAACTTTATGATCAAAGTTTTTGCAGATTTTATTGATGGTCATAAAGAATTTGATGAACAAGCTTCATTTTCAATTGAAAGAGTTGGTGGAATTAAATTACTAAGAAAATATAGAAAAGCTCAATTAATAAATGAATTTATTAAAGAAAATAAAATCGAAGGTATTATTTCTGATCACTGGAAAAGCTTAGAGCTTATAAAATCAAACAAAAAAAAATATTGCTTAATTCATAGTAAAGAAATTAACCACCCTAAAGGAACAAGTTTAAACAAACGTGTTTTAGAAGTTTTAAATAATGTTGAAAAAGTAATTGCTAATTCTGAGTACACAAAAAATTTGGCAATTGATTGTGGAGTTCATAAAGAAAAAATTGTTGTAATTAATCCTGGTGTAGATCCTGCTGAAGAATTAGACAAAAAATCTCTAGATAAAGTAGAAAGTCTACTTAAAGTAAAATCACCAAGGTTAATTACTGTTTCAAGATTTGATAAAAGAAAAAACCATGAAAAAATTGTAATGGCTTTAAGAAATCTAAAACAAATTTATCCTGATATAGTTTACATTTGTGTTGGTTATGGTGATGAAGAAGAAAATATAAAAAAACTTGTCAAAGAGCTAGATTTAGAGTCTCAGGTTATGTTCTTTAAAGATATTAGTAATGAATTAAAAAATGCTTTAGTTGCTAAATCAAACATATTTGTCATGCCATCAGTTATCCATAAAAAATCTGTTGAAGGATTTGGAATTGCTTATGTTGAGGCTGCTCAATATGGAATACCTTCTCTTGGTGGAAAAGATGGGGGTGCAGCTGATGCAATTAAACATGAAAAGACTGGATTAATTTGTGATGGTAATAATTTGGATGATATTTATTCATCAATTAATTCAATGTTAGAAAATAAAAAATATTTAGAGTATGGAAAAAATGCAAAAGATCATGTCTCTAAATTTTATTGGTCAAATATTATTGAAGATTATAAAAAGATTCTAAATTAATAAATGGATCTTTTTAAATCAAAAGAATCTATTGGAATACTCTTTGGAATTTTTGCTTATTTATCTTTTTCTATTTTAGATGTTATACAAAAAACTTTAATACTACATCACTCTATTTTTCAATTACTTCTTGTTAAATATTTTTTTGTTTTATTTTTAGCTTTATTTGAGTCTAAAAGAAAAAATAACCTTCTGTTTTACAAATCAAAAAATATCAAATTACAAATATTTAGAAGTTTACTATCAGTGATAGAGTCTGGTTGTTTTGTTTTATCTTTTAAATATTTATCTTTAGCTAATGCTCATAGTGTTGGCTCATTAGCACCAGTAATAGTTGTTGCATTATCAGCAATAATTTTAAAAGAAAAAGTATCTGCCAAAACTTGGATAGCAATTTTTATAGGCTTTATAGGGGTACTAATTATCCTAAGACCAACATCATCAATTTTTGATCCAAAAGCATTGTTGCCTCTAATAGCTGCATTTGTACTTGGGCTTTATCAAATTATTACTAAAAAAGTTTCCAAATATGACAATAATGAAACATCCTTATTCTACACATCGATCATTGGTATTATAGTTATGTCTTTATTGGCTTTTAAGTTTTGGACTCCAATTGATGGATATTCATATGCAATGTTTTTAGGTATTGGTGTATTTTTTTCTCTAGGTCTTTATCTTCAAATCATTGCCTTAAGTAAAGCAAGAGCAAGTATTATCCAGCCATTTCATTACACATTGATTTTTTGGGCAATAATTTTTGGATATATATTTTATAATGATATTCCAGATATGTTCACAGTTATTGGAGCTATAATAATTACCTGTTCTGGTATCTTTGTTTTAAACCAATCTTCTAAAAATTAACCTAAACTAAGATTGTTTATACTTAGGTAATACTTATAGTCATTTATTAATGTCCAATAACAAATTAGCTATATCTTTAATAATCATTTCTGTTTTTTTTGGAACTGTAATGCTTTCTTTTTTAAAGATAGCTCAAGAAGATGTGAATGTTTATGTGGCTGGTTTTTTTAGATTTTTTCTAGGACTAGTAATTATTTTACCCTACATAATTAAAAAGAAAGATGCTGTACTTAAAACAACTCATCTTAAACAACATTTCTTAAGAGCAATACTTGGTTTACCAGCAATGCTTTTATATTTTTCTGCTCTAGTACTACTTCCTATAGAAAAACTTACGGCAATATCATTTGTTGTTCCATTAATTGTAACAATACTTGCAGTATTTTTTTTAGGAGAGAAAATTTATATTTACAGAACTTTAGCTCTATTGCTAGGTTTTAGTGGAATGTTAGTTATTATTCGACCTGGTTTTGTCGATATATCAATTGGAGTATATATGGTTTTATTTTCAGCATTACTCTGGTCAATAAATATAATTATAACAAAGAAAATTTCTAAAGATGATAGTGCAATTACAATTTTAGCTTATCAATCTATTTTCATGAGCTTGTTAAGTTTCTTTATTGTTTTGTTTTTTTGGGAAATGCCAAGCTTAAAAACATTCATCTATTTAATCTTGGCAGCTATGTGCGGGACAGTTTTACATTTAACATTAAACCATGCATTTAAACTAGTAGATGTAAGCATGACTCAGCCCTACTCATTTTTAAATTTAGTTTTTGCCTCAATTATTGGATATTTAGTATTTGATGAAATTCCAGATCTTTATACTTGGATTGGTGCTCTTATAATATTTACTGGTGTTCTTATAATTTCTTATAGAGAGATGAAATTAGATAAAGAAATAATTAGAAAAAGAGTTGATATTAAATCTTAATTTTTTTTAGTAATTGTTTTATAAATTTGCCATCCAACTATAAGAATTGTTGTAGCTAATATACAAGCTGTAAGCGTTCTATCCCATAAAAACGTCCAAGATCCATCACTTAATAACAATGATCTTCTTAAGTTTTCTTCCATTAATCCACCTAGTACAAATGCTAAGATTAGTGGTGGCATTGGAAAATCATATAAGCGCATAAATGTTGCAACAACAGCTATTCCAATCATTAAATAAATATCAAAATTGTTAAATGACATTACATAAATTCCTGTAATTGAAAAAAATAAAATAAGTGGAATTAAATAGTTTTTAGGTACTGCTAGAATTCTAGCAATATAAGGAATTAAAGGTAAATTTAGAATAAGAAGTACTACCATTCCAATATACATCGACATTATAACAGACCAGAAAATTTCTGGATTAGTTATATAGAGTCTTGGACCTGGCTGAATACCAAAACCTAATAGAGCACCTAACATTACAGCAGTGGTACCACTTCCGGGAATTCCTAAAGTTAATAGTGGAACAAATGCACCAGAACATGCTGCATTGTTTGCAGTTTCAGGCGCAGCTAATCCATGAACACTGCCTTTACCAAATTTTTCTTTTTCTTCATCGCTTACTAAATTTCTTTCCATTCCATATGCTAAAAATGAAGCAATCGTTGCACCAGCACCAGGTAAAACTCCAATTATAAAACCAATAATTGATGTTCGAGGAATAGTTTTTAACATCTTTTTTCTTTCCTCTTTGTTAATTCTAATTGAACCAAGTTCTGTTAAGGAAACTTGTTTTGCTGCAGCTGTTGGATCATTTCGTTTTAAAATAATTGTAAGTGCCTCACTCATTGCAAAAGTTGCCATAACAACAAGTACAAAACTAATCCCATCTGTTAAATTCATATTGTTAAATGTAAATCTTGTAATATCAGACAAACTATCTTGACCAACTGATGCTAACATTAAACCAAGTACAACCATCATCATTGCTTTAATAAATTGACCTTTAGATGAAAAAGCAGCGATAGCTGTTAGACCTAAAATCATTAGAGCAAAATAATCTGGTGATCTAAAAGATAAACTCACTTTTGATAAACTTGGGGCTAAAAATAATAAATAAATTGCAGCAAGTGTACCTCCTGCAAAAGAACTCCAAGCAGCAATAGCTAAAGCTTTTCCAGCTTTACCTTGTTGCGCCATTGGATAACCGTCAAATGAAGTTGCAACAGTTCCAGGAACACCTGGCGCGTTTAATAATATTGAAGAAGTAGAACCCCCAAATACAGCACCATAATATACTCCTGCCATTAAAATTAAACCAGTTGCAGGATCAAATCCATAAGTTATAGGGATCATTAAAGCGATTGCTGTCATTGGTCCAAGGCCTGGCAACATTCCAATGATTGTTCCAAAAAAACAACCAATCATTACCATAAATATATTTTGAAAAGTAAGAGCTGTTTTTAAGCCTATTAAAATTCCTTCAATCATCCCATCACTCCAATAAATTTTAGAAATGGATCTCTTAAGTAAATATCAAGCACACCATGCAATAAAAACATAAATGCTGCAACAAATGGAAAAGACAGTAAAAACATTAACACCCACCTTCTCTCACCTAAAAAATAATATGATGCTATTAGAAATAAAGAAGTAGTTAAAAAATATCCTACTTTTAAAATTGTGGCTCCATAAATTATTGCAATTAAAACTAATATTGCAGTTTTTTTATATTCCAAAGTTTTGTGTTCAACTTTAATTGTATTAGGGTCTGGTAAAATTAATTTTAATCCTGAAAAAAATAAACCAGCATAGCCTAAATAAATTGGAAATGTTCTAGCATTGAAAGGTGCATTTTCATCAAATGCAAAAACTTGAATTTGGTAAGCAGTATATAAATAAAATGCTGAAAAAATAAAAAAGAGCAGTGATATAATTTTTGTAGTATTTATATTCACTGCTCTAATTCTAAATAATCCTAAGGATTATATAACTCCTAGTTTTTTCATAAGAGCTGTCATTTCTTCTGTTTGTTTTTCTAAGAAAGAAACAAACTTGTCACCTGGATTGTAAATATTAACCCAAGCATTTCTTGCTCTTACATTTTCCCATTCAGAAGTTTTCTGTACATCGCCTAGCATTTTAGCAATTGCATTTTTATCTGCGCTGCTCATACCTGGAGGGCCAAAAAATCCTCTCCAGTTAACGAATTGTACATCGTACCCTTGTTCTTTTAGAGTTGGTGCATCTGGAGCATCAGAAACTCTTGAAGGAGCTGTGATACCAATAATTCTTACTTGGTCTCTTGCACCCATCAATTCACCTAAACCTGTAGAGATAATTTGAGTCTCTCCAGATAAAAGTCCAGCTAACGCTTTTCCACCAGCATCATAAGGAATGTAAGCTACATCATTTGGATTAGCACCAGCAGCTTGGAAAGCTAAAGCACCAATTAAATGGTCCATACTTCCTCTTACTGATCC
>ENA-OQVM01002485-OQVM01002485.1-marine-metagenome-genome-assembly--contig:-NODE-2485-length-21473-cov-11.478314_pt1 | contig 21473 bp, 17 predicted proteins | sample MGYA00237776_ERZ505498 | MGnify/ENA primary metagenome ERZ505498 (study PRJEB26159, sample SAMN06265151) | marine metagenome | isolation source: Helgoland LTER site | place: Germany:Helgoland, sampling... | reverse complement strand
CCATCAACAGTTGCTGTAAGGAAGTCATCACGCCAGTTATAAGCGATACGAGCTTGAATACCATCTTTATCGTAGAAGCCGATAAGGTTGGCAGAATCACTCAAACCTAATAAAGCGAACTGATTTTCTGCACCAGCGCCCTTGTTAGTGTTGAAGTTATCATACTCAATGTCGCCATTAACTGTTGTCATGTTAGCAACAAGACCGAAGCCTGAATCACCAAACATATGCTGAACAGCAATTTCAAGACCATCAATTGACGCATCTCGCGCATTTACAGGTGTCGTTAGACTAAACACTGCCGATGGATCACCTAACGATGCATCACCAGTAAGTGGTGTGCCGTGTTCGCCTTCCATGTAAGCACGGACAACAGCATTATCGGTAGATCCTGTTGCTATAACAGCAGCATCGTATCGATCACCTTGACCAGGATGAGCTAGATCAAAGACAGTATCGTTAACAGTGGTTGTACCAATAAAGTTTTTAACATTTTTCTGATAAAAACCTACCGAAACATAGCTGCCTTCGCCGTAGTAGAACTCAGCAGATAAATCCATGTTATTCGATACAAATGGTGCTAACGCTGGATTACCTTGACTACCCGTGCCGCCATCTAAGCGAACAGGGTTATTAACCGAACGACCACCTTGAAGGTCGGCATAACTTGGACGAGATAGTGTTTTACTGGCCGAAGCACGTAAAACCAAATCATCCGTTACGCTAACATCAAAGTCGATATTAGGTAGTAAGTAGTCATATGAACCTTCACCAGAAGTAGTCCCTACGTCATCAAAAATGGCAGTAAATTCGTTATCTGACTCCCAAGTGATTCGGTTGTAGATAGGCACCATCGCTGTCGATTTAACGTCAGTATCTTCATAACGTAAACCCCATGAAGCATTCATAGGCATTCCTGCACCTTCCCAAGCGAAGTTCGCTTGAACATACAGAGATGTTTGATCTTCAGTAGTAGTACGGTCAGTTGTGAAGTTAGGATCCGCACAAAGTACAGGACCACAAGCACCTAAGTCGTCACCGTTAGCAATAGCGATTGCAGCAATAGCATCACGCGCACCTTGGAAATCAGTTTCGTAGTAGTTTGCTTCAAAATTAGGGTTAGATGAACCCGAAAGTTGATCAAACTGAGACGAAAGATCTTTAGGTGTGAATAAACCATCATCGTAATCAGCTGGAGTAGCGTAACCGCCCCATGTACCATTATCGTGCGCTGAGTAAGCCGAACGGTTGGTTGATTCAAGAACAGAGATGCCGAAATCAACACTCTGTAAAGTAGAATCATCAAACGTGTATTGACCATCAATTTTTGCTTGCTCAATATCATGCTTCATGTAGCTATTACGGAAGCTATTACCAGAGGTTTGCATAAGCGCTGGATCAAATCCTTGACCATCGATATATTCAAAGCTAGTAACCGGTACATCTTGGCTGTAATCAACAGTAGTTGATAAACGGTTAAATTGAACACCAGCGATTTTGTTAGCGGTGCCTCGATCATCTTTGGCACCGTTTTCGGCATCAGAGTTATGATAATCAAATACTAAAGATAAGTTATCAGAAGCATTCCACTCAACGTTTAAGCCAATCGAGTTGTTTTCAGATACACGACCCCATTCGCCAGTAGCGAAAGTGATATCAGCACCAGTGCCATCAGTGTAAATAACTGGCGCAACGATTGAACCATTACCAGTACCTTGAGTGAATTCGCCCGACTGAGGAACACCGTTAAACCAAGCACCCATTTCATGACGCTGAGTCTCAACATCAAGTTCTGAGTAGGTATAATCTAAAGTTGCAGTAATATCAGAAGATGGCGCCCACTGAAGTGTTAACTGCGCATTAGTACGCTCACGTTGAATTTGGTTAAATTCGTAATCGATAGTACGTGGTACTGCGTAAATGTCGCCCGCTTGTGGTGCGTTTGTGAAATCAGGTGAGTTAGCAGGAACTGAACCCCAATCACCTTGATCGCCAGGAATAGTGAACCAACCACCGCCTGTATGTGCTTTGTTATAACCACTATCACGCTCAGAAACACTGGCACTAATAGAAATACCAATAGTATCGTCAGCAAATGTCTGACTAAAAATACCTGAAAGCTCAGGTGTAGTATCAGACCCTTCATCATTTGATGAATCAGCATGTAACTTAACCGATACGCTAGCAATACCATCTGGGTTATTTAAAGGACGCGCTGTTTTAATATTAATTAACGAGCCAATGCCGCCCGTTGTTAATGACGCTTTACCTGTTTTGTAAACTTCAACACCGCTAACGCTTTCAGCAGCTAGGTTAGCAAAGTCAAAAGAACGAGATGAAGATGCAGCAGTGTCTTCAACATTAGCAGAAGGCATTTGACGGCCGTTTAATGTCACCAAGTTAAAATCGGGACCAAAACCACGAACGGTTACTCGGCTACCTTCACCATTTTGGCGATCGATTGACACACCCGTAATACGCTGTAACGCTTCAGCTAAGTTAGTGTCAGGCATCTTACCGATATCTTCAGCAGAAATTCCGTCAATGACACCAGAAGCGTATCGCTTCATATCCATTGAACGTTCTAAACTGCCACGAATACCAGTAACAACCACTTCTTGAATCGCTAAAGCTTCTTGAGCCATGGCGTTCATAGACACCCCAGCCAAAGCTAGAGCAATGCTTCTAGTCAATAGTTTCTTTTTATGAACCATTAATTTACATCTCCGTAAAATATAATTGTATATAAATTGATCGCCTGATCGAAAAAATTATTATAATAATGGACGACAATTTTTGATTTTTTATTAATAAAAATAAACACTAAAAAAAACAAACACACAAACAAACACGAATTTTAAATACATATTCGATTTGGCAACGTTAACAGGAGCTATGTCAAATAGCGTAAGTTTGAGATAGAAGCAACGGCTAGCGAGCCAAACAGGAAGACCGTTAGAGATCCATTTTGATTTAGTCAATAAAGTATATAAGGCCCCTCTTCAAATTGATCTAAAAACGATCAATCAATAAGAGCAACAGCACGGCACAATCAAACGACACTAACGAATAACACTTAATGGCAAGAGAAATAAAGCCATGTCGAATTAATGAGTCATTAATAAGCACGAGAAATAGCAGAAGAATAAACTGATTGAGCAAGTAGATAGATAACTAGGTAGATGGGTAAATAGGTAAATAGGTAAATGAGTACATAGATAGCAACATGATGTCACTAGTGGTGAATACCACGAAGAGCTTAAAGGCTGAGGGGGCTATAAGAAGAAATGATAACTTAACAAGGAGGACGCCCATAAGCAGGAGCACATAAAGAGCGTAAAGTAATGCTTCAATAGAATAGAGCAATATCTATAGAGTCATAACCGCACTATTTTCGTACTATTTTCGTACTGTTTTCGTACTGTTTTTTGCACTATCCATTACACGATTCATTACACGACTCATTACGCTATTAAGTATTCAATCGAGTAACGACTTACAGCTAGCTATGAAGTTTTAGCCGTCTATCTTTTACCACCAAAACGGCAATGACCGCCGAACTAAACAAAAATAGAGAGGCAGGTACCGGTACTGACACATTAGCCCCTCCATACTTACTCCAAATGGCATAAGTCAGCGTATCGGCACTGGAATTACGCAGGCCAAAATCTGAAGCCCTAAAGGTTGAGCCCGAGCCAGTATGAATATCGTTTCTCTGATCTTTTTTATTAATTAAAAAGACCGCTGGAAACACCTCAAGCTGAGGCGCCACTGACCCGACAGGAGTAACAATGGAACACTGAATATGGGAATAACAGCCATGGGTTAATTCAGGCTCACTATCAAACAGGCCAGAAGGTAAATCAAGTAACACTTGTTCTAATAAAGCTAAATTAGCTTCAAGACCGGATTGTGCATCCGGAAAGAAAAAATCAGTAGTTTCATCACAATCATTAAACAACAAAATACATGAGCTATCGGCAAATTGAACCTGATAAACCTCACCGTTAATTTCAATGCCTGTAGCACCGACTAACTGATCATATTGAATATGGTGAACAACCGAGGCAAACGTAATAGAAGTATAAAAGCAGAAAACAAAAACAGATAAGCACTTTAGCAATTTCATCGAATAGTCCTTTAACTTGAATGTATTAGCCACCCATGAAAGCTATATGGGCATAGCAGGCGTGTAGCGTTAAATCAATAGAGACAAGAAAGGAAGACTAAATAGAAAAGAGAGGAGTATAAAAAAATATTCTTTAATAACATCGAGTAACATTTACGATATTAAATTCAGATTAAAAATCAAAAAACACTCAATACAGTTTGGCTATTTTTACAGTTAAACTGTTATCCATTTCACTCTAGCTTTGCTTCCATTCTTGCAACAATCATTACAAGATTTAACAACGCCAGCGTAACAATATAATATTTTTATCGGTATGGTAATTCGCTACAAAAAAGACAATTAAAAAAAGATTATTAAATCATTGAAATATTAAATTATTGAAAAGCATTTTTAAGACTATCGAGCAAGATAAGCCGGTCGGCTATCTGCCATTAAGATATCTAACTTTTTCTGTGCCGCTTTAGGATTCAAAAGATCTTTCACCTCTATCATCTCGCACTTGTCTCTCACCATTTCATCAATATGGGTAGGATAATGGCGACAATCATCGGGGCGATCATGATAAATAGAACAAGCGTATTTTTCTTGCTTAGGTTTTTTCGAGCGCGATAAGCTATCTATGCTTAATGCTCCTTCAGCATCATCCACCAACTGCAAAAATGGACAGCGTTTTAAGCGATCACCACTATTAGGATCTGCCCAGATTTCACCGTCACGCACATACTGGTAAATATCAGGCCGCGACGCTTCCCACCAGTCAATTTCATCTTGGGTCGCAGAAAGACCACCATCACTATAATGGATACAGCATTTACCGCATTGATTGCATTCTTTCATTATTATGATCGCTTAATGGAACCGTATAGACATGCGTCTAAGCCAATAAAAAAACAGGCTCACTTTGCCAATAATTCCAAGTAATGTCTATTAATTAACTAACCCGCAAAGCTTGATTAACAAACCCGAAAAACGAGCGCAGTTAAAAAAGCTGATTGTCAGGGGGGAAAAACGCGATTCTTAAGACGACAAAAGGCGATCCTTAAATATAAGAATTCAATTAATAAGAATAAATAAAGGTTATTTTAGGATGCAAAAAGTTAACCACCTAATTATTTAGATGATTAACTTTTAAATCTAGAGCGGGGTAAACTAAAAAGCTTTACCTGAGTGTGGCTGGTTCGTTAAAACCTAATAATCCACTTCATCTTCAACAGTCGACTTTTGTTCTTTTTCCTGTTGAATCCGTTGATAGATCTCTTCTCGGTGAACGGCGATTTCTTTCGGTGCGTTAACACCTAATCTCACCTGGTTACCTTTTACTCCAAGAACAGTAACTGTCACGTCGTCTCCGACCATTAATGTTTCGCCTATACGACGAGTTAAAATCAGCATTACGCATCTCCCGATGTCCTGCTGGCTTTCAAGCACAAATGTGCGTGTAGCCTCCGGCTAACTTCCCTCCCATTACGGCAACCACAGCAAAAAAACAAATTGAAGTAAACCTCAATCTATCCTTATGCATACAAACTGTCACTTAGCTTTTAATTCTCGTAACGCTGCTCATCTTGAGTTTTATTACGAATGGTTACCTAATCCCTGTGACAGCTCATGCTTACTTAACCGTTATCGCTTGACTCAACAGCACCGGTATCATCTAAACCAAATGCTGTGTGTAAAGCTCTAACCGCTAATTCCATATACTTTTCTTCTATAACAACTGAAATTTTAATTTCTGATGTTGTTATTAACTCAATGTTTATTCCCACATCGGCAAGGGTTTTAAACATTTGGCTGGCGATGCCTGCGTGAGATCGCATTCCGACACCCACCAATGAAACTTTGCATATACTACCATCAACCGCTACTTCTCGCGCATTTAATTGCTTGGCAATATCTTCGGTAATTGCTTGCGCTTTATCAAGCTCATTACGATGAACGGTAAAGGTTAAATCGGTTGTGCCATCGGCGGCAACGTTTTGCACAATTACGTCAACCTCAACGTTGGCATCACTAACCGGTCCTAAAATCTTATAAGCAACGCCCGGTGTATCGGGTACGCCGCGTACAACCACTCTTGCTTCGTCACGATTAAAGGCTATACCTGAAACCAGTGGCGCTTCCATATCTTTATTATCATCAATTGAAATCAATGTACCTGGACCCTCTTCAAAACTGGATAGCACCCTTAACGGCACTTGATATTTACCTGCAAATTCAACAGCGCGAATTTGTAAAACTTTTGAACCTAAGCTCGCCATTTCTAGCATTTCTTCAAAGGTCACTTGCTCTAAGCGACGCGCGCAATCAACCACCCGAGGATCTGTTGTGTAAACGCCATCGACATCAGTATAAATCTGACACTCATCGGCATTAAGTGCAGCAGCCACCGCTACAGCCGTTGTATCTGAACCACCACGGCCTAGTGTCGTTATATTGCCATCGCCGTCAATACCTTGAAAACCAGCGACAACAGCCACTTTACCGGCATTTAAGTCGGTCAAAATCGATTCACCATCAATCGCTTTTATTCTTGCCTTGCCGTGGGCTTCATCGGTTAATATTTTAACCTGCGAGCCTAAGTATGAACGCGCATCTAATGACTGCTCTTGCAATGCTAATGTTAATAAAGCAATGGTGACCTGCTCACCGGTCGATAATAAAACATCCATTTCTCGTGGATGCGGGTTACTGCTTACGGCTTGTGACAACGCAACCAAGCGATTGGTTTCACCACTCATGGCAGAAACCACCACCACAACTTGATCGCCACGATCGACAAAGCGCTTGACACGATCGGCCACTGCTTTGATTCGCTCGGGTGTGCCGACGGAGGTGCCGCCATATTTTTGAACGATTAATGCCATTTAACGTTTACTTATCCTGAAGTCTTTAACAAATATTTTCGAGTATAAACACTTTAATAACCTGTACTTACGGCTTAAAGCTCATACCGGTTTAACACTATGGCGCGAAACTTACACTATTCAACATCAGATGAGAAATAAAATAGTGTCATATATGACCAGCATGTGCGTTTTTACGGTATTTCATGCCTTTTGATGGCTTTTAATGCCTTTATGGACATAATTGATGCAGATCATTCCACTCTATTGATCTCAGACAAACAGGCCACTATGCGCTCGGCCGCTTCAACGCATACATCTAAAGAGTGCACTAAGGCTAAACGACTATAGCCTACGCCAGGATTGTAATCATTGACGGTTCTAGCCAGATACTGACCCGGCAACACTTTGACATGTTGCTCAGCATAGAGTGTTTGCGCAAAGCGCTCATCATCTATAGGCAGCTTAGCCCACAAACAAAACCCTGCTGCTGGAATCTCGACTGACATGACTTGCTGCAATATAGGCACCACAGCCTGCATTTTTTCACGATAAAGCACCCTATTTTGCTGCACATGCGATTCATCATTCCACGCCACAATACTGGCCGCCTGATGATGATTCGGCATCGCTGAACCGTGATAGGTGCGATACAACATAAAGGCTTTAATAGTGGCCTGACAACCGGCAACAAAACCCGAGCGCATGCCGGCTAAATTGGAACGCTTCGATAAACTGTTAAAAACCAAGCAGCGTGAAAAATCATCTCGCCCTGTTTCATGACACACTTCTAATAAGCCCGGCGGTGGCGATAACTCATCAAAGTAAATTTCTGAGTAACATTCATCACTGGCAATAACAAAGTTATAGCGATCGGCCAGCTTAAGTAAACGCTGATAAAATTCGCGCGTGGGCACAGCACCGGTAGGATTAGAGGGATTACAAATATACATTAACTGGCAACGCTGCCACTGCGCTTCGGTCACTGAATCTAAATCAGGCACATAATCGTTGCTACCATCACAGGGCAAATACAATGGTTCAGCACCAGCCATAATAGCCGCGCCTTCATAAATTTGGTAGAACGGCGAAGGGATAATAACCAGCGGCGGCTCAACACTTGCCGAGCTATCAACCACCGTTTGAGCAATGGCAAATAAAGCCTCACGCGACCCAACTACTGGCAACACCATTGTGACAGGATCAACTAACTCTAACGGTAATTGATAGCGGCGACATAGCCACGCGGCAATACTTTCACGTAACGGCAAACCGCCCTGCGTTGACGGATATTTATTTAACCCACTTAATTCAGCGACGAGGGCATCGACTGCCGACTTAGGCGGCGCATGCTGCGGCTCACCAATGGTCATAGCAATAGCGTCATTGTTGCTTTGCACGTCAATATTGGCCAGCAATGCCGCTAACTTAGTAAAAGGATAAGCATGCAATTTATTTAAATAGGGATTCATAGACGTCTACTGCTGCCTGTGTTCATCAAGGTCTGTTTTAAGATCCTGCTGAATGGCTGCAATCAGCTCAGGGTCTTCTATCATTTGGTCTTGGCGATCAGTAATAAAGAATACATCCTCAACGCGCTCGCCTAAGGTAGATATCTTAGCGTTATGCACACGCAGCTTATGCTTAAAGAACACTTGGCCAATAATCGTTAATAAGCCAGGCCTGTCGGGTGCAACTACTTCTAAGACACTTAACCCTGGTGCAGAATCGTTTGAAAATTCGGTATGACACGGCCAATCAAAACTTCTTATACGACGACTCGCGCGACGGTCGGTTGATAACCAGCGGGCATTTGACTTCATCATCACTTGCAGTAATTTTTCTTTAATATCATCAATGCGTGGCGAATCATGATCTATCGCTTCATCATCGGCATCTTGCACATAAAACGTATCTAACACATGACCACCGCCAGCAATCAGCAAGCGCGCATCATAAATACTTAAATTCAACTGTTCTAAAGCCAGAGTAATAAATGAAAAACGATTCTCGATTAAAGGCGAGTAAATGGTAATTTGCGTCACATCGGTTTCAAAAATATCCGATGGTTTTTTAATAATCACTAAAGGCGCATCGCCCCCTTTATGCGCCAAAATACTTTCAGCATGCAACACCAAATCATCAACAGACTCTCGTAAAAAGTAATCATCTACCCTGTCTGCCCACTGCGCATGAACAGCAGTGGAATCAATACCTGCCTCGTTGAGCAACAGTAATGCGGCTTGCTGTTTCTCAGTAATCATTTCTGATTTATCGACCGGATTTTCTAAACCACGACGTAATGCGCGAGTTGCCGCTGCATAAAGTTGACGCAGTAGTGAGGCACGCCACGCGTTCCACAATTCAGGGTTAGTACCCTGAATATCAGCCACGGTAAGCACAAACAAATAATCTAGCCGCGAACGACTGCCTACGGCTGTGGCAAACTCTCTTATAGTTTCAGGGTCCGACAAATCCATTTTTTGCGAAATGGTGGACATCACCAGATGACTTTCAACTAACCAAGCTACTAAGTTGGTATCGCGTTCATTAACACCATGACGCTGACAAAATTCGCGGGCATCGACCGCACCCAGTTCAGAGTGGCTACCGCCGCGACCTTTAGCAATATCATGGAACAAGGCTGCAAGGTATAACAGCTCAATTTTGACATGGCCATTAATGATTTTTGCGGCGAGCACATAATCTTGCTCTGAGCCTTCATGCGCAAAACGATAGACATTTTGCACTACGGCTAAGGTGTGAATATCAACCGTATACATATGGAATAAGTCGTACTGCATTTTACCAATAATATCGCCAAACGCCGGCAAATACTTACTTAAAATACCATGCTTACGCATGCGCTTAAATTGCAGCGGTACATTACGATTAGACTTGACTAACTGCATAAACAAATCAATCACTTTAGGGTTGTTTCTAAAGTCATCATCAATGCGCTCACGATGCGTGCGCATTAAACGCATAGTTGATGCACGCACACCACGAATATAATTATGCTCGGCCATCAATACAAAAATTTCAATTAACGCCCAAAGATGATCAACAAACACCTGCTCATCGACCACATCAATATAGCCATTACGCACACAAAAACGCTCGTTAAGTGTAATGACCTCTTCTTCCTCACCAGCACGCACACTGTCTTGATCAAAATGCTGAATCAACACATCGTTTAACTCAGCTAATAGCAGCACACGTCGATAATATTCGTGCATAAATTTTTCAACAGCTAGGTTAGCATCGTCATCGGCATAACCAAAAAGCGTTGCGACTTTTATTTGGTATTCAAACAGCAGACGATCTTCATGACGCTGCGAAAGCATATGCAAGGCATAACGCACCTTCCATAAAAAATTAACCCCCTCAACCAAATTAACGGCTTCAACCTCGGTCAAAAAACCGCTCTTTTCTAAACGAGCGATATTACCCTCGCCTAAATGCCGGCGCGCAATCCAAATAATATTTTGAATATCACGCAGGCCACCGGGTGAGGTTTTGATATTCGGTTCTAAATTGTATTCATTGCTATTAGTATCACGATGACGATCACGCTGCTCTTTGCGCTTGGCAACAAAGAACTCACTGGAATTCCACATATGCTCGGTATCGGTCAACATTTTTAAGCGTGTAAACAATGATTCATCACCCGCTATAGGGCGTGATTCGAGCATATTGGTTAACACGGTAATATCGTCTTTTGCGTAGCCTAGGCATTCGTCCAAGGTTCTAACGCTGTGGCCGAGGTCTAAACCACAATCCCACAAATAGGTGACCAAGCGGCCAATGGTTTCACCGTTAGCGGGTGTAACGGCAGTCTCGAGAACAAACAGTAAGTCGATATCCGAACGCGGATGCAGCTCGCCTCGCCCATAACCGCCCACGGCGATTAACGCAATTTTTTGATCACCCCAATCTTCTTGCGCCCACAGGTAACTTAACAATATATCAATTAACTTAGAGCGCGCTTGAATCAATAAGCCAGGATCAACACTCGCTATAAACGCGGCGTCCATTTGCTCTTGGTATTCTTGTAATAAAGCTTTGCATTCAATCGCTGTTTGCAATTTCGCTAGCTGTGACAAAAAACGATTATAGGAGAGCTCAAATGGAGCTAGTCCATCGGCACTATTAATTAAGGGCGTAACAGAAGTATTCGATGCTTTAGGAGAATCATTATTAACGTGAGGAGCCATGAATTTAGAGCCAGTAAAAAAAATTAACAATATAAATAAACAATATAAATAAACAATATGCTAGAGGCCATTAAACCACTAGTAATCAGAAATAATTAAGAGCCATTAATAGCCTTTAATAGCGTATTAAAATGACTCTTCACTGCGCGCCGTTAACACTTCAACGCCAGTGGCTGTTACCGCCAAAGTATGCTCCCACTGTGCCGATAGCCGGCCGTCTTTTGTTTCTACGGTCCAACCATCTCGACGGTTCAACTTAACATGTCTTTTACCGGCGTTTAACATCGGCTCAATAGTAAAGGTCATACCCTCTTGTAGAACCATACCCTTGCCAGGATTACCATAATGCAGAATTTGTGGATCTTCATGAAACACTGCGCCAATACCATGACCGCAATACTCTCTAACGATACTGTAATAGTGCTTGGAAGCATGTTGATAAATAACATGACCGATATCACCTAAAGTAGCACCGGGCTTCACCGTTTCTATCCCTAAATACAAGCATTCTTGTGTTACTTCAATTAAACGACTGGCATGTGCAGGTACTTCACCCACTACAAACATTTTACTGGTATCGCCGTGATAGCCGTCTTTGATAACGGTAATATCGATATTAATAATATCGCCCACTTTCAATACTTTTTTATCGGCGGGAATACCATGGCAAACCACTTGATTAACTGATGTGCAAATAGACTTAGGGAAACCGTTATAATTCAAGGGCGCAGGAATAGCATCTTGTGTATTGACGATATATTCATGACAAATACGATCAAGCTCGCCGGTTGAGATACCGGGCGCAACATGATCGCCAATCATCTCAAGCACTTCGGCTGCCAAACGACCCGCCACTCGCATCTTGTCTAGTTCAACAGCCGTTTTAATCATCGTGCTCATAGGTTCTCTTCCGACAACGACCGCCTTGAGAGTATTCAGAGGAGGTCAAAAATGGATTAGCTCTACTCAAGCTTTAAGAGCAAGAGCAATAAAAAGGGGGATTTTATACGAAACCGTTAGTTAATGCCCTATTCAGCAGCCATGTTTATGGGGTTCACGCCATTATTTATAGCAACTTTTGACTAAGTGAGTGCATTCTTTGCTCATTAGCGGTCATAGCTGCTTTGCTAGCTAGCATTTACTCAGCTGTCAATTGGCTACAACTTATTGCTTAGGTCGCCCGAGCAAAGGCATCTAACAGTTTTTTTATGGACATAATGCGGTGGCAATTGGAGTATTAATAACCCTATAATCAATCATATAAATGACTCAGGCATAAACATTTATAGATTTTCAGGGATTTTTTGAAATTTCAATCGCTAGGTCACGCCTGAACAGCATAATGGACCGCTAGCGCTTGATAAACGAGGATGGAATTTTGATTAAGGTACTTATTGCCGACGATCACGACATGGTGCGTCACAGCTTTACACTCGTTCTCAGCGAGGTAGAAGATATTGCCATTAGCGGTGAAGCAAAAACCGGTGAAAGCGCGGTAAAATTAGTAAAGCAAGACCCACCTGATGTGGTGTTAATGGATGTACGCATGCCAGGCATTGGCGGGCTCGAAGCCACTAAACGTATTCTTGCACACAGACCATCGACTAAGGTTATTGGTCTATCTGGCTATAACGATGGCACCTACCCCGGCATGTTTATCCGCGCTGGCGCTATGGGTTATGTGACAAAAGATGTCGGCGTTGATGATTTAGTAGAAGCCATTAAGACCGTCTATCGTGGCGAGGCTTATCTTTCTACTGAGGTTGCTCGTCGCGTGGCAGAAATGGGCAGCAACACCAATGAAAACCCCTTTAATGCATTGAGCGAACGCGAACTGCAAGTCGCACTAATGCTTGTGGAGTGCTATCAAGCACCCGAAATAGCCACTAAACTTGGCATTGCTGCCAAAACGGTTAGCATTTATAAACAACGTGTATTTGAAAAGCTCGACTTGCACAGCGATGTTGAGTTGACGCTTTTAGCCCTTAGGCACACAATGATTGAGCCAGAAAACACCACTGTGAGCGCCAGTACGAATGACGATAACCGCTTTAACAACCCAAACAATAACGATACGGGTACAGCGTCAGAGTAAACCCGCGCAGACGTATCGCTCAACAACTGGAGTTTAACCTTGAGCGATTCTTCCTCGGCAGATAAACCGCCTGAAAAAACCAATAAGCCCTCTTTTGATTCCGAGTCTTTTCTTGCTAGCTGCAGCCAGAAACCGGGGGTGTATCAAATGTATGATGCCAATGGCAAACACCTATACATCGGTAAAGCCAAGCATCTTAAAAAACGCCTTGCCAGCTACTTTAGGCCGCAAACACCGGGCAGCAAAACTGAAGCCCTGGTGAGAAAAATCATGCATATTGATGTCACCGTTACGGGTAGCGAAACCGAAGCACTGATTCTTGAAAATAACTTAATTAAAGCTGAGCGCCCGCCTTATAATATTTTACTCCGTGATGATAAAACCTACCCCTATATCTTTTTATCTAGCGCACATGAATACCCACGCCTAACATTTCATAGAGGCAATCGCCGTGCTAAGGGAGAATATTTTGGCCCCTTCCCCAATAGATATGCCGTTAGAGAAAGCTTAAGTCTTTTGCAAAAAATGTTTAAGGTTCGACAATGCGAAGACAGCTTTTTTAAGAATCGCTCACGTCCTTGCTTACAGCATCAAATTGGTCGTTGCTCAGCACCCTGTGTTGATTTAATTGATAAAAAAGATTATGCCGATACCGTGCGCAAATCAACAATGTTTCTGCAAGGTCATAATGACGAGCTAACCAATGAAATTCTCAAAGAAATGGACAGTGCCGCTACTGATTTAGAATTTGAAATTGCTGCAGAAAAGCGCGATCAAATAAGTCATTTACGCGTAGTACAAGAAAAACAATATATTGACAATGGCCGCGGCGATATCGATATTATTGCTGCCGCCACCGCTTCGGGGCATGCTTGTATACAAGTGTTATACGTGCGTCACGGCCGCATGCTTGGCAGTCGCAGCTACTATCCGAATCTTGGTCTTATTGAGAATCAAAATGACTTACTAGAAGCCTTTATTTCGCAGGCCTATATTGCCTCGGGCGGCGGACTGGGCAGCGTACCCTCAGAGCTTATCACCAACGTAACCCCCTCTGGCTTAGACGGCCTAACGGCAGCACTCAGTGAAAGCAGCGGTAAGCAAATTAAAATTCTGAGTAATGTTCGCAGTGGTCGAGCACGCTGGTTAAACATGGCGACTGAAACCGCTAATCAAAACTTAACCGCCAGAGTCAATAGTCGCCAACAAGTGCGCGATCGTTTTGAGAAACTACAGAAAGACTTACAGCTAACCGACCTACCAGAGCGCATTGAATGCTTCGACATTAGCCATAGCAGTGGCGAGCAAACGGTTGCCTCTTGTGTCGTATTCACCCATGAGGGCGCTAAAAAAAGCGACTACCGTAAGTTCAATATAGAAGGCATTACTGGTGGTGATGATTACGCCGCTATGCGTCAAGCTGTCGAGCGCCGTTATACACGCATCAAAAAAGGCGAAGGCGTACTGCCCGACATTTTGTTAATTGATGGCGGTAAAGGACAGATTAACCAAGCCATAGAAGTGCTCGAAGAACTGCAAATAAATGAAGTGCTAATTATTGGTGTAGCTAAGGGTGAAGCGCGCAAGCCGGGATTAGAAACCTTATTTGTGGGCAGCGCAGATAACCCCTTAACGCTGCCTAATGACGCCCCCTCTTTACACCTTATACAGCAAGTAAGAGATGAAGCGCATCGCTTTGCCATTACCGGACACCGCGCCCGTCGTGCTAAAAAGAAGACCAGTTCACCGCTACAAGATATTCCCGGCGTGGGTCCTAAGCGTCGTCGTGAGTTATTGCGTCACTTTGGTGGCTGGCAAGATATTCAACGCGCCACCGTTGATGAACTCGTAAAAGTAGACGGTATTAGCAAAAAAATAGCCCAAGATATTCATGCCGAGCTGCATAAAAGTTAAAACAGTCAAAATTATATGGGCGTTATTAACAAAGATAGATAAAATAGGTCGATAGTCGCCTATAATACATCGCATAATTGCTATGCCACACCACCGGCGCTAGCGCCTAAATCATTATTCGAACTTAAGCTGTTAACTGAATGAATATCCCAAACGCCTTTACACTGTTTCGCATACTCCTGATTCCCGTTCTGGTTATCGTCTTTTACCTTCCTTACACATGGACAGGCATTGCAGCGGCGGCGATATTTACAACAGCGGCTCTCACTGACTGGCTTGACGGCTATTTAGCCCGCAAGCTCAATCAATCGACCCCTTTTGGCGCCTTTCTTGACCCAGTAGCCGATAAACTGATGGTCGCTATCGCCTTAGTAGTACTGTTAGAGCGCTACCCTCACGCTTGGTTTACGATACCGGCCATGATTATTATTGGTCGAGAGATAGTGATATCGGCATTACGCGAGTGGATGGCAGAAATAGGTAATCGCACCAGCGTAGCGGTTTCTTATGTGGGCAAGTTCAAAACCACCATGCAGATGATCTCAATTATCATTTTATTAACGCAGACCAGCGTGGTTGACAGTCGTATAGAAATTTTAGGCTTTGTATCGTTATATTTAGCGGCAGCTCTCACTTTATGGTCTATGATTATTTATCTGAAGGCGGCATGGCCAGACTTTAAAGGTTCGATGTAAGCGGCCAAATATCAGTCAGCTTGGACGAAATTCGTTAATGCACGGGTTAAATAGCAAAAGTCTTTAACTGTTAATGACTTATCTTCGTTAGAAGAGCTATTTTTTCTTGACAAGAGACGATAAAACCATAGAATATGCCGCTCTCTTTTGAGGCATCTAATCATTAGTCAGTTAAAGCCATTGGTTTTAATAGGCGTAGTGATTAAAAGCAGTATTGAAAGTGAATTGCGGGAATAGCTCAGTTGGTAGAGCGCAACCTTGCCAAGGTTGAGGTCGCCGGTTCGAACCCGGTTTCCCGCTCCATATTTAAGCCGTTGCTTAGGCGGTAATAAGCGCCCGCCCACAAGTGGGCGTTTTAGTTTTAAGTTGGTGTTTGAGCTAAGCGTAGTTTTAGGCGCGGTAGCAAAGTGGTAATGCTGTGGACTGCAACTCCGCCATCGTCGGTTCGATTCCGACCCGCGCCTCCAAGTTTTAATTGATAGTTAAATGTAAGACCGGCGAATCATTCATGATAAGCCAAAGGCTTTACCAGCCTGCTGTAAGTACTCTGCCCGAGTGGCGAAATTGGTAGACGCAAGGGACTTAAAATCCCTCGGTGGCAACACCGTGCCGGTTCAAGTCCGGCCTCGGGCACCATTTATAGAGAAAGCACTCACCAACCTCACCTTTTCAGTAAGCATATAGTAAGCACTTCTAAAGTGAAATCCAGAATTTAACCATCTAATGTGGTTGAACAATCTCTATCGTGATGGGCTGCGGCTCTTGTGATTGGAGTACTTCTATCGACCGCATTTTAGGGTGAATATAGTTCGCTACTGTCTTATGACAATCTAATCTCATAGAAGGCTCTAGAGACTCGTCATTAGCCATCTCTACCATTGCCAAAATAGGGTCATACTCTGGATATGACGAAGATAAGCGGTCCCTGAGCACCTGCTTATCCCTGTTAGGTGTGCCTTTGGTTCTACCGCCTGTTTTAAAGCCTTTAGCCATCTATAAACCTCATCATTAGAAGCTTATTTTACTCTTTTGTTAATTGAAAAGCTCCCAAAAATGGGATTATCGTTTGAATAAACGTAGGCTGATTAAACCTGAAGCAAATAGCCAGAAGGCTGCGGGAAGAGGTACTGGGTTAAATGTATTAGGGTCTAACTCTACTAAAAAGGCTTGGCTGGCATAACCTGAAAAGTTTTCGCTATTTTGACTACTGCCGTATCCAGAAATAAATCTTTTATCAGCCGAAATACCAGTAGGTGATAAGTCGCTCCAGCTTGACAAATCCAAGCCTTGGCTAATTAAAAAATCTTCAAACGATTGCATTCCTAAAGATGCTGTCCATATATAACCTTCTTCACCAGATGAAGCTCCAGCATCAGAACGACCAATAACAACCTCTCCATCGCTAGATATATCAGATACCACGCTATGATCAGTTCCTCCAGGTAAGTCACCGATGCCAACCATACCTGATCCCTGAGTCCATATAAATGCTTCTTGTCCAACATTAAGATTGCCGCTCGAACCAGCAAGAATTAACCCATCATCCGACATAGCCCATACATTACTAAAGGTATCTTGAGCGTTCAAATATCCCAAACTCTGCACGCCATCTGAATCGCTCCATATAAAAGCCTCTGATTTATTATGAGAATTTATCAGCTGACCAACAACAATTGACCCGTCATCAGATATTCTGTTACCAAACAGATGATTGTTGTTTGGGCTTAAGATATTTGTGTTTACTCCACTGCTCCAAACGTTGGAGCTCACTAAGCCATTCTTTTGACCCGTAATTAGAATAGAATTACCGTTCCCACTAATATCTTTCACTTGAGATGCTGTAAAGTCTGTTGGCATATTAATAATTTGAGGAGAGTTTCCAGTCCATCTAACAACGTTCACTTGGTTGGAACCACCCCCGACGAATCTATTATAATAATCAGTAGTGCCAGCAATATAGTTTCCATCATTACTCACTGCTCTAATATCAGCAGTACCATTTATAGTTGGATATGGGTATGTTCCAAGGCTTATCATTCCAGTTTGCGAACTCCATTTAAATCCCTCGTGACCATCCGTATTAACACCTTGTGAAACACCTATAACAACCTCTCCATTATCCGATATTCCATTGTTGTAGCTGTAACTTGCAAATGAAAAACCTGATTGCCCCCCAGGTAAATCACCTAAACCAATAATTGATATACCAAAAGCCTGCGAACTAAATAGAAGTAAAAATATAAGACTACGCATTTCTACCTCTCATCAAACCTAAACCTACAAGCCCCGATAGAAAGAGATAGATGCCTGCTGGGAGTGGGACTGGTGATGCGCCTATGTCACCGTCGTGGACGGGCCAAGTCCAGCCGGAACTATAGTTAATAAGTCCATCCCTGATAACTCCATTGTCGCTAATATAGAAAGAGTGCTGAATTGCAGATACCTCAGTTAATAAAGTGTCAGTCCAATAACCATGAGCTGAAACATTGATAAATGGTCCCTTTACCACGTTCGTATTTATTCCGAAACCTACCCCGCCAAGTAATGCTTCAGCAAAGATCATCATTTCATTGTCTGCACAAAATGCCTCATTCCAGACCCCACAACCATCTCCATTTATATCGGCCATAGGCAGTCGCCAATCAGCATATTGACCGATAGATAAATCCTCAGAAAATGAACGTGCATTATGCCAGTTCATTGATCCGTAATGGCTGGGTAAAGAATATCCGACAGTGTGGGCATAATTAGCATCAGCCAACCAAGTTATATCTAAGACATCATCATAGACACCCTCATGACCATTAGACCAATCACCATCTAAGTCACGAATAGAAAGAGCTGCAAACGAATTCAAACTAACAGTTAAAAACAGACAAGCAACTAAGCGCAATAGATAGGTATTCATTCCGTATTCTCCAAGTTCCATTTACATAGAGTCATCGGGGGAGATGGGTCTCTATAGTTTTTATTATTAAATTATTAAAAGTTACTTACTTTCTTCTTACTAAACCTAAACCAACTAATGCACTACCAAATAACCAAGCGGCTGCTGGAACGGGTACTGCTGTAGGCACGTAAGACATACCTGCTGCCACCGGGTCAAAACCTGTAGTAAATATAGTTTGGTCGTTGTAAAGAGCGCCAGAAAGTTCAGCGTATTCGAGGTAAGCACTAGACAGGTTAGCGTTAGTCAGGTCTGCATTAATCAGTCCAGCGTTAGACAAGTCAGCGTTAGACAGGTTAGCGTTAGACAGATTAGCGTTATACAGTTGAGCGTAAGATAGGTTAACGCCAGCACCCACAATATAGTTGTCCACAATGATGTAACCCGAAGGAAGCGTGGTGGTTGTAGTAACAGAAGTTTGACCTGATGACACACCAGTTAGATTAGCGCCAGTTAGATTAGCCTCAGAAAGGTCAGTTTGATACAGGATAGCGTCAGACAGGTCAGCGTCAGACAGGTCAGCGCCATAAAGGCTAGCGCTATACAGGTCAGCGCCAGTCAGGTCAGCGAAACGTAGATTAGCATTAGTCAGGTAAGCGAGATACAGTACAGCGTTAGACAAGTCAGCGTTAGACAGGTTAGCGCCAGACAGGTCAGCGCCTTCGAGGTTAGCGCTAGACAGGTTAGCGTTAGTCAGGTCTGCGTCACGCATGTCAGCGTAAGGCCCTATCATATAGCCATTTACGACTAATGCTTTGGCATTAAACGACAATAAAATAGTAAGACACGCAACAAAGCGCAATAGATAGGTATTCATTTCGTATTCTCCAAGTTCCCTTTACATAGAGTCATCGGGGGAGATGGGTCTCTATAGTTTTTATTTTTAAATTATTTAAAGTTACTTTCTTTTTACTAAACCTAAACCTACAAGCCCCGATAGAAAGAGATAGATACCTGCTGGAAGTGGGACTTCGGATACGAAAATCATCCCTAGTGATTGAGGGTCCATTCCCTGAGCAAAAACAGTAGATTCATTGTATAGTGAGCCATCAAAAGTTGATCGTTGTCCACATTCCGCAAATTCAAAATATTCAACACAAAGTTGAACACCAAAGAAGTTGCTAGACCTTAAATCAGCACCTACAAAATGCACGTCAATAAAAGTGCTATTTGCAAAGTTAGTACCTTTTAAATCTGAGTTATTAAAAAATACCCCATATAAAATTGAGTCACTTAAATTCGAATTATTAATCGAGGAATTACTAAAAGAGGAATAATAGATATTTGATCCGCTAAAATCTGAGTCTTGAAGATTTGAATGCTCGAAATCGAAGCCATCACCTGAAAATTGTATATATGCATTGGATATATTACTGTTCGAAAACGAATTTTCATTACAAGAATGAATACTTCCACTAGCACCGTTTAGGTTTGTGTTTGACATATATAAACTACACGAATTAATATTAAATTGTGCATTTAAGAATGTGCTTCCAGAAAAATCTATTTGCTCTAAGTTGGTTGCATTAATATTGGCGTTATCGAAGTTCGAATTTTGAAATGAACTAGAAACTCCTGATAAGTTTATTGTGGAATTTCTTAAGTCAGCATTATCTAATTGATAGTTAATTAATTGGACATTACCTATATTCAAGTTAGGCCCTATATTTGGCCCTGAATATGGCTCGCTATATGGATAGCTATCATCTCTAATTGGTGAGGTAGATCCATCAGTTTTAACGTAATAAGCGCCAAACGAATTTAAACTAACGCACAAAAACAGACACGCAACTAAGCGTAATAGATAAGACATTATTATTCTCCAAGTTCTATTTACATTGAGTCATCGGGGGAGATGGGTCTCTATAGTTTTTTTAAATTATTTGAAGTTACTTACTTCTTCTACCTCTCATCAACCCTAAACCTACAAGCCCCGATAGAAAGAGATAGATACCTGCTGGTAGCGGGACTTCGGATACGAAGATCATGCCTCGAGCTTCTGGATCAAAGCTAGAAGGAAAGGTTGTTGTCTCGCTGTATATAGCTCGGTTAACATATATTTGATTACAGCATAAATTTATAAAAGAAAGGTTGGCACCTGATAAGTTAGCACCCAGAAGTTCTACTCCATCCATAAAGGCATTTGTAAAGTCAGCATTTGAAAGATCTGAATAATTGAACTTTGCGATAAGAAGGTCTGCAGAATTAAAATTTGCAGACAAAAGATTAGAGTGAGAAAAATCTGTAGCAGCTGCATCTGAGAAGGAAAAGTCAGTTTCAACTAAAGTAGAGTGGGTCAGGTTTGAATATCTTATATATGCATTATTTAAGTTGGCTTGAGATAAATTTACATGTGATAAATTATGATGATTCTTTATTCTAGCGCCAGAATATGGATGAATATTTCCATTCAAATCTAGAATAGGATTAACAATTCCATAATACCAATACCCCGTGCCGTTATTGAAAATTTTTGTATACTCACCGCCAAACGAATTTAAACTAACGCACAAAAACAGACACGCAACTAAGCGTAATAGATAGGTCATTATCATTCTCCAAGTTCCATTTACATAGAGTCATCGGGGGAGATGGGTCTCTATAGTTTTTATTATTTAGCTATATTAGCA